>Ga0209013_10001223_pt1 | contig 23732 bp, 22 predicted proteins | sample Cruoilmetagenom2_FD_187291 | JGI IMG/M metagenome (GOLD analysis project Ga0209013, IMG submission 187291) | Oil polluted marine microbial communities from Coal Oil Point, Santa Barbara, California, USA - Sample 2 (SPAdes) (version 2) | ecosystem: Environmental > Aquatic > Marine > Oil seeps ... | reverse complement strand
ATATACTACTTTATTATGGCTGTGTTTTTTCATAGCTATATTATATTAAACTTTTCCCCTTTTGAGGAGGGGGTTGCCCAACCTTTTGGGACAGCCCCACGAGGAAGCTGAGCTCTGCCTCCGGCAGTCGCTCAACATCGCCAGATCCATTGGTTCCTCGCAGCAGATCAGTATGGCTGCATCCAACCTGGCGGGGCTGCATTACGAGCGTCGAGGTGATTTCGAGGGCTGCCTGCAGTTCCTCGACACTTGGCTGGAAAAAGCGAAGGTTGCGGGAGACGACTGGCTGGTGGCTTTCCTTCGTTACTACAGAGGGCGTGTTCTCCTGCAACTTGGTCAATACGATCGCGCCAATCGATCGCTGGCTACCGCGTCACAAGTGATGGAAAAGCTTGGGGACCTCCGGTTAGGGTTGCCCTCTCGCGTCTGGAGTGGACTCGTCCAGGCCTACCTGGGTGACTATGAGGGTTCTGCCGGGACTTTACTTGCGGCCGCCGAGAGAGCCAGGGAAGCCAGAAACGACTTCGAATTGGCGATGGCTCTTGTCGTCCGGGGTTTCGTCGACCTGCTGGCGGGGCGGGTTGAGACACTGCGTGGCGGACTGGAGCGAGTCCTGGAGGGATTGGACCTGCTGCCCGACGCAGATGTCCTCCATAGCTGGAGCGGCTTCGGCTACGAGACTGCCGCTGCGCTGCACCTTATGCTTGGAGAGACGGACGAAGCGCTGCAATGCTCGACGCAGGGTCTGCGCATGATGGAATCCGATCCAGCCCCCTGGTGGCCAGAGCGCAGGCACTTCACCCATTCACGCATTCTCCGGGCCTTGGGCCAGGAAGGGGAGGCTGATTTGTATCTGAGACAGGCCTACGATCGCGTCATGCTGGTAGCCGGCAATACGCAATACCAGGAACTGAGGAGGAGCTGGCTGGAGAACGTTGAGGTCAACCGGGAAATCCTGGCGGCGTGTGCTCAACGTGGGATAAGCCGCGTGTAACTCAACCATCACACCAAACGGAATCTTTCAAGAGCTGTGCGGCGGTGGCAGCCAGACTGTGAGATTGCCCTGGTGGGTGACGTCAGTCATGCCGCCGTAATCCTGGCTGCCATCCTGATCGGACGTCGCTATGGTCCCGAGAACTTGTCACCCAAACCCCGCCAGAAGATCGATGCCGAGCCTGACCTCCGGAATGTGACAATGTCTTGATCGCAATCTTTCCTGGGGCGAGACCGTGTGTGACCCTACTACTGATCCTTGCATTGAAGGCTAAACCCACTCAGCGATCAAACAACGCAAGAGACGTTTAGTAACTTATGCAACGATCAGTAATATAGGTTGGGATCACCTTTCCGGGTATATATACACCCGAGATAAAATTTTACCTATTGGACTGATCTTCATGGAAAAAACAGGACGTCGACCACCCTTCATTTGGCGCTTGATAAGAAGATTCAACCAGCGGATGGTGAGTTCGTATCATAAAAGAGACCGGGCCGGTAACCTGGTGCTGTTGCTCACGACCACCGGGCGCAAATCCGGGCTGCCGCGCGTGACACCACTGCAATATGAAGAAGATGATAGCGTTATTTATATCGGTTCTGCACGCGGACAGGATGCAGATTGGTTCCGCAACATCCTTGCCCATCCCGAGGTCAAAATCCAAATCAAGGAAGAACAATTCGAAGGCCTGGCCGAACCCATCACCGATCCGGGACTCATTGCCGACTTCCTGGAAATGCGCCTTCAACGGCACCCGATCATAATCCGGCTGATCATGACAGCGGAAGGCTTGCCATTAGTATACGACCGCGCCAGGCTTGAACAATTTACTGCTAATAAAGCAGTCGTCGCCATTCGCCCCACTCCAAATAAAAAAGAATAAGATATCTAATGAGGCTTTCGACCTGACTGACTGTGTGCAAACAATGAATATGAAGTATTTTGCGGAGAGATGCTATGACTACTGACACAACAAAATGGCTGCTTGAATCAAATGAACCATGGACTCGCTACCTCACCCTGGTAGACCTGCTTGATCTACCGGAAGACGACCCTGATGTACAGGCGGCTCGTTGTGAGATGATCGCTCACCCTCAAGTTCAGTCTCTGATCGACGTGATCGAGGTATGGCCCGGCTATGCACTCAAGCGCCACAACGACGCAAAACATCCCATCTATAAGTTCAGCACGCTGGCAGATTTTGGAGTACGCGCTGATGACCCCGGCATGGAGAGGGCCATAAATGCCGTCCTGGCGCATCAATCAGAGCGGGGTGCTTTTCAAACGACTTTGAATATCTCCCCAAAATATGGTGGTACCGGAGAGGACACATGGACCTGGGTCCTGTGCGACGCACCTACGCTGCTGTACGCCATGCTGGCAATGGGCCTGGATGGAGACTCCCGCGTAAAAAAGGCAGTAACACACCTGGATAACCTGGTGGAGGAGGTCGGTTACCGCTGCAAAGCTGCACCGGAGTTGGGAAAATTCCGGGGTCCTGGACGCAAAGCCGACCCATGCCCTATCGCCAATGTGTATGCGCTCAAAGCCCTCTCCCAGGTGCCCGAACTGATCGATAGCCCGGCGTCACATAAAGCTGCTGAGATGCTGCTTACTCATTGGGATTTACGAGGCGAGAGAAAATATTATCTCTTCGGTATCGGCACCGATTTCCGTAAACTGAAATACCCCTTCATCTGGTACGACATCCTGCACGTGGTGGACGTGCTCAGCCGCTTCCCATTCGCCTGCGACGACCCACGCTTCAAGGAGATGGTGCAGACCATCACTGAACAGGCGGACGAAAATGGTCGCTACACTGCCAGTTCGATGTACATGGCCTGGAAAGGCTGGTCATTTGCCAATAAGAAGGAGCCTTCCCCCTGGTTGACTTTCCTGGTGCAAAGGGTAAATAAGAGAGTTAACTAAATACGGATTTTAATAAATTTCATCATGTGTACCAATATCGAGTAGGAGTATGACTTCCTCCCCTGAATCTTGGTCAATCTCAAATGAAAATATTATCCGACAATCGTAACCACAAGAACTGGCCCACAATCCTGACAAAATCCCGCTAAGTTTGTGTGTTCCCAAGTTTGAGGCAAATACATCTTTCTCGATTTGTTCTAGCGTTGCCTCTATGCGATTTTTCAGCGATGGATCACGTTTAACAGACTTCCGAAATGCCCTTTTGAATCTCGAGGAGAGAACTAATTTCCTCATACTTTATTATCTAGACTTCGGCGGAGTTCTTCGATTATTTCCTTTGAATGAGTTGCCTCAAGATTCCCAGCACGATATGAAGCGAGGGACTCTTGTACACCGATCGCAATCTCCTTACGTCGTCTTTCGACCTGGCGTTTGTACAATATTTCCAGCAACATCTCCTGTTGTTCTGACGATAGCTGCATAGCGAAATCAATTACATTATCCAGAGTCACATCACTTTCCATCGATATTACCTCCAGTCAAGTAAAATATATTTTAGCATGATTCATTTTTGCAGTACAGCCTCGTGACCTCCCCCAAAAACTACAAAATATACAAGTCAGTAGAAGAAAAAAAATTTTAAAAATCAATACTTGACACGATCTTCACTATGATCTATTATAGTAATATAATATTATACTTATATAGTAATAAGAAAGCCCAAGAACCACTTCGTCAGCATTCAAAAATCTTACCGAGGTACAAATAATGACCGATGCTGAGTTAGCAATCTTGACCCTGGTAGCCGAGCAGCCCATGCACGGCTACCAGATCGAGCAAGTGATCGAGCAGCGCGGTATGCGCGAGTGGACTGAAGTGGGATTTTCCTCGATATATTACCTGCTAAAAAAATTGGGGCGCGAGGGACTGATCGAAGGGCAATTGGAGCAGGCTGAGCGTGGTCCGGCGCGAAAAGTCTACTACATCACTCCAGTGGGAGAGCAAGCTTTACGTACTTCCATGATTGAAGCCCTCTCTGTGCCGCAGCGCCAATATTCCAGATTTTCATTGGGATTGGGAAACCTGCCCATCGTCCCACCAATTGAGGCATTAAGGGCACTGAATGAGTACCGAGACACATTAGCTGCCCGTCTTGAAAATTTGCACGCTCGCTGGGAGGAGCAGAAACCTCTGCTTTATTTCGTCGACGCATTGTTTAACCACAGTGAAACCATGATAACGGCAGAACTTATGTGGGTGGAGAAATTTATCGGACAAATGGAGATTTACCATGCACAAGATTGATTTCAAGAAAGAACTAAAGCACCTGTACCGGCCACCATCCAAGGAGTTTGTTGTTGTAGATGTCCCAGAGATGCAGTTCTTAATGGTCGATGGGCATGGTGATCCCAACGTGGCTCAGGAATACGTAGATGCCGTCGAAGCGCTGTACGCTGCTGCGTACAAGATCAAGTTCATGAGCAAGAAGGAGTTGGAGAAAGACTACGTAGTGCCCCCCTTGGAAGGGTTATGGTGGGCAGAAGACATGCAAACCTTCACCACGAAGCTTGATAAGAGCGCCTGGGACTGGACCATGATGATCATGCAGCCGCAATGGATAACAGAGGGCTTCTTCGAGCAGGCTCGCGCTGTAGTACAGAAGCAGAAGTCTCTCCCCGCCTTAGCCAGGCTGCGACTGGAATCGTATCACGAGGACCTTTCAGTGCAGATCATGCACATTGGATCGTACGACGATGAAGGACCCACATTGTTACGTATGCATCGCGAGTTCATCCCGCACAACGGCTTCGAGATGGTTGGCAAACATCACGAAATCTATTTAAGTGATCCCCGCAAAATCGCCCCGGACAAATTAAAAACCGTCCTGCGCCAGCCGGTATCACAGGCCAGACCCTAAGGGTTTTTTCCATAACCATGCAGGAGAATCTCATCAAACAGTTATTTCATGTACACGTATTGTCCCAATAACATAAAACCCTTAGGGTCTGGTTGGCGGTTCAGATGGGTGGTTTTTGAGGATCGCAAAGCATCGTATGAAGAATAAGGCTAATCCCTGTAATCATCCACAAAACAATGTTTCTCTGGATTTTGATGGATATAAGCAACCAGATGCACAAAATGCGAATCGCTGGTAACCTCAATCCTTCCAAAAGGGTTCTGGAACAGGCTGCCAGTGCGTCCATAGGTATTGTTGATAGCTTTTGCGTAGGCGTTGAACAGATTTCCGAATTGTTGGCTTGGGGATGCAGCTTTTATAGATTTAGCAGCCTTCAGGATTTCTATCTCATCAACAGTTTTTATGCGCACCAGGAAATGGAAGTGATTGCGCAGCAGGCAGTACGCATACGTATCGGCAATGCCTGTGATGTGCCTGGCGTAGAGCTGCAAGAAGTAAGCGTAGTTGCGTACTTCTTTAAAGATGTTTTCCCGGTTGTTGCCGCGGTTGTAGATGTGGTAGTAACTGCCGTGTTGAAGGGCTGCTGGTTTAGACATTCCTGAGACCCTAAGGGTTTTATTAAGATTATGAAGGATTATACTACGCCAGATATTTCCTTAGTTGTGTATTGTCAATTCGAAGGGAAATCCTTAGGGTCTCGCGCGCGTGCTCGAAACTCACCCATATCCACCACCGTACCCTTCAGCCTGGCCTCCTCTGCCGCGAAAGCCATCAGATGGCTCTCCAGTGAATCACGCGTGTCTGAGAAAGCGCCCCTCTCTCCACGTATCGCGCCCACGAAACTGCGCACCAGACCAAAATCCCCACCCCCATGCCCGCGTTTCTCGACCTGGTTAGGAAAGTCAATCCGCTCTTTCGTCATGTTCCTGTGATCGCGTATTTCCAGAAACACTTGGTTGAAGCCGAACTTCCCCAATAAGGTTCCATGTGATCCATCGATCCGCAGCGTGCGCCCCTCTTCAAAGGAATGACCGTGCATGGTCAATGAAGCGGATATCCCGCTTTCAAACTGCATGTTCACAATTTGATGGTCGACCACGTCGTTATCACAATGGTAGACACAGCGACCATAGGGTCCGTTTTGCAGTGCCCGAAGCAGGGATTCTTCATCCGCCGGTTCTTCCGTTAGTGCGGAGCGTGGCCAGCCACTATACTCGGTCAAGCGGCGTAATCCCGGGATGATGGCTGCCAGGTTGTTGACCAATCCAGGGCGCTTGCTGGCTAATTTCCCTCCCGCCCGGTAGATGGGATTTTTGGCCTGGCTCATGGCGTACTTCATCGGTGCCAAATCGATATACAACGAAGGGGCAAAATAGGGACAGGTAGCCTCCACCGGGCAACCATCCGTGCAGCGCAGCGGCGCCCCAGGCGGTGCGTTCTCGCGCCTGAAGTGCAGCAGCGATCCTACGGAGCTCAGATGTTTTATCGGCTCACCGACAAACCAGTACAGCAGATCCAGGTCATGGCAGCATTTTGCCAGGATCATGGGCGCGGATTCTTCTTCTCTGCGCCAATGACCGCGCACGAAGCTGTGAGCCATATGCCAGGAGGCTACATTCTCGCGATGGGATATGGTGATAATCTGTCCCAACCGGCCCGAGCGTAAAATTTCATAGACTCGCTTAAAGTAATCCGTGTAGCGCAGCACGTGGCAGACACCCAGCTGTCTGCCGCACGCTTCGGCCGTTCGAACCAAGTTCACCGATTCCACCAGTGTATTGCTGATCGGTTTTTCGAGCAGCATATCGTACCCGGCTTCAAGGGTGGCAGAACCGGAGGCATGATGCATCTGGTCTTGCGTGCAATTGAAGACCACATCAGCCATTTGTTCGCACTCAAGCACGTTTTCCCAGGAGGCGAACTGGCGCTCTTTTGGAATTCCGTGCGCGGCAGAGAATCGTTCGCGCCGCACAAGATTCGGCTCAGCCACCGCCACGAAATTGAGTTCGTCAGGGTAGTCCAGTGCGTACGGGCCATAAGACTCTGAACCCCTGATACCCGCTCCAAATAATACGGCTGTAACTGCTTTTTTCATGAATGATCCTTTATGCCAGCCCATAACGGCGCGCGATGTCCGCCGCCTGGGTGCGATTTTCCGCCTGCAGTTTACCAAGTATATTGGAAACGTGATTCTTGACCGTACCTTCTGTAACTACCAGTTGCTCGGCAATCTCGCGGTTGGAGAGCCCTTGCGCTAACAGCACCAGCACCTCCCGCTCACGATCGGTAACCGGCTCGAAAGGCTGCCTATCGGGCCCAATCAATTCACGCAGCACGCGTGAAGCGATTTCCGGTTGGACGAAGGCTTCGCCAGCATGGATTCGCCTGATCGTTGCGATCAAATCTTCTACCGGCGCGTCTTTGAGCAGGAAACCCATCGCCCCAGCACGCACTCCCTGGTAGACATATTCATCACGGGCAAAGGTGGTCAGAATGAGCACCTTCGCCTCGGGCCAGGCCGCGCAGATGGCTTTCGTGGCTTCGATACCATTCAGCCTGGGCATCTGCACATCCATCAGGATCACATCAGGGCGCAGTTCCAGCGCCTTTTGTATGCCCGGCTCCCCGTCGTCCGCCTCACCTACCACGGTTATCCCTGGCTCGATATCCAGGATGGTCTTCAATCCCTGGCGCATCAGGGTTTGGTCTTCGATCAACAGGATGCGGATGGAATTCATCATTGTTCAATTAACCAGAGGGATTTGTTCTGGCTCAAATACAACGGGAAGGCTGACATCAATCCGGGTGCCGGACCCGGTGTTCAATACATTCAGCGAGCCCCCCAATCCTTCAACCCTTTCCCGCATACCCCGTAAACCGAATTGGTCTGGAGCCATTTCAGCGTCTCCCGGGACACCAACACCGTCATCCTCGACCTGTAAAGTGACTGACTCCTGCTCGCAAATCAACGTTAGCTGGACATACTGTGCATCGGCGTGCTTCTCCACGTTGGTTAACGCCTCCTGAACAACACGCCAGATGGTCTCAGCGTGTGCCGGTCTCAACCGGTCAACGCAATCCTCAAGTCGCCAGGTAATTTCGATCCCGGTTCGTTCACCGAAATCCACACATATCGTCTGCAAGGCACCCCGTAAGGAGCGATCCCCCAATCCCGGGGAACGCAGACCGGCGATCGTTCGCCGGAGTTCCTCCATGCTTGAACGGGTTAATGCTTTTAGTTCATCCACCTGGGCTGAAGCCCGTTCAGGATCGACGTGATAGAGACGTTGAACCGCCTCCAACTGGACTGATAGTGCCACCAGGGTGTGACCCAGGCTGTCGTGCAGATCTCGCGCCAGGCGTTCGCGCTCACGGTATACTGCCAGTTCAGCTTCATGCTCACGGGCAGCTTCCAGTTCCTCCTGGGCTGCCTGCAGCTCAGCGATCAACCTTCCGCGCTCCCGGCTGGTGCGGATCAGTTGGTTGATGTATGCCAGAAAAACGAGCACCATGGCTGTTCCAGCAAAAAAACTAAACAGTTCACCGGTACTGATATCCCCCAACTTTGGCCAATATATGATGAAGAACATCCACAGACTGATAAAAGCTGTCCCCAGGATGGCGGGAAGGGCCGGCAGCATGCCGAACATCTGACCCATATACATGAACCCTAACCAGAAAAATTCCGGTGCAAGCCAGAGCTCGATCACCCAGATACCGATGCTGCCAATGAAATAAACCGCCAGGTCGCCCTTCGTCAGATACCCTTTGCGGTCCAGGAGCATTGGTTTGGCGTAAAGTCCCACCTGGATGAATATCATAAGTATGAGCAGCGCCTCCCGCCAGCTCAACGCTCCCCAGGCGTTCCACAACGTCAACCCAATCGCCAGCGCATAGGACCCAAGGGAAATGGCAGACCAGATGTATTCATATCGACGAAATTCTTTGCCCGACAAAGGCAGGTCGGATTCGCTGAGGAAGGGCTTGTTACGGTTCATATCTGAAAGTATAACAGGACTCAATTACGATTTGTTTAGTTAGGACCCTTTACGATCGTGGTTCCCAACGGAACAGCCTGGCAGCCAGAAAAGCGGCCAGCAGGGTGTAAGCCGCCACGACCAGCAGGTTGCGCCACATATCCGGGCTGAAGCCGCCATCGATCAATGGTGGACGCACCAACTGCACCACCGCGTAGGCAGGCAGATAGGGTGCGACCTTTTGGATCCAGTCCGGCATCATCTGCATGGGCATCACTAGGTCAGCGATGAACAACTGGCTGAAGTAGACGATCTGCCCGACAGCAATCGCCACACCCGCGGTGGGTGCAATGCCACTGATCACCTGTCCCAGGGCGACAAAGCTCAGGACGCCGAGAACGATCATCGGAAAAGTGCGCAGGGTTGTTCCCAGCGTGATGGTGGTATCGAAAAAAATTACCGCAAAGATAATGATCAGCGCACACTGAAGCACGCAGATTACTATATTCACCAGCAGATAGCTGCCAACCAGGTGCTGGGATGGAATGGGGCTGGCGTGCAGGCGGCGCAAGACGTTCTTCTCGCGCATCTGGACCATCATGGTGGCGCTGCCCATCAACCCGAAGGCCAGGATATTGAACACCAGCACACCCGGGATCACCCAGGTCATATAATTTTGATCGTCCACACTAAACCTCCCGAACACGACGGTGTAGATCAACAAGACAAAGATCGGGAAGGCCATATTCCAGAATAGCGTGCTGCGGTTTCGCAGGTTCATCAGGAACATCGCTTTGGTGAGAGTAGTAAATCGTTTCATTGGATATCTCCTTCGTGTCAATCCGTGAAATTCGTGGGGTAGATTTTCGAGTTCAGGCGTCCAGCGGTTTGCCGGTTAGTTTTAAAAATACATCTTCCAGGTTCGGCTGGCGCAGTTTCACATCTCCGATCGAGCGACCGAATTTACCTGCCAGCTCATTCAAAGCGCCCAGGGTAGCGTGCGGCTGGGAGGTTTCGATTTCCAGGTACTGTCCCGAGTAGCGAAAAGCATGCACGTAAGGCAAAGACTCCACCTGCTCCACAGGCAGGTCCAGGCTTGTTTTTAGCACCGGGTTGGCATCCAGGTCCGCGATCAAGCGGGCGGGCGTGTCGCAGGCAATAATCCTGCCGTTGTTTATGATCGCCACTCGCCCACATAAAGCCTCCGCTTCCTCCATGGCATGGGTGGTGATCACGATCGTGCGACCATCCTGGTGCAACTGGCGGATAATGTCCCAGACAGCACGCCGGGCGTGCGGGTCAAGCCCCGAGGTGGGCTCATCCAGCATGATGATCTGGGGATCGTTGGCGACCGCTAGAGCTACTGCCAGGCGCTGCTTCTGCCCACCCGAAAGACGCCGGGCGAGCTTATTGCGGAACTCGCCAATCCCGAATTGATCCAGCAAAGCCTGGATTTGATCCCTATTGAGATGTACCTGGTACAGGGCAGCATACACTTCAACCAGCTCCCCAACCGTCAGGTCATCCAGAAGCGCCGTTTGTTGTAATTGGATACCCAACGAACTCTTGGCGGCAATAGGGTCTGTCCAAACGTCAATATCGTCGACCATCGCACTCCCCTGGTCTGGTCTCTTCAAACCCTCAATGCAGGAGAGCAAGGTCGTCTTCCCGGCCCCGTTTGGTCCCAGCAGGCCGAATATTTCACCCTCCATAATTTCAAGAGTCACGTCTTGCAGGGCCAAAACCCGCTCCGCACCGCTGCCGTAACTGGCACATAGTCCACGAATTTCGATCATCGGTTTACTCATTTCACACTCCTGATACTCACGAATATTCTCTCTCTCAGTATATACATCCGGGACTCCTTTGACCAATCCCGAAGGATAGATTTCCTATCTATCGAAATACCCATTACACTGTATGACCTCGGGTCTTTTATTTGTCGGCCCGCTGCCCGAATCATGCTATCATTAGGCGAATATTATCAACAGACGCCACAAAAATAATTGAGACGGAGGATAAATGAGCGACCAATACCTTATGGGTCTCGACATCGGCAGCGGACACGGCGCTTGCCTGCTGCTAAACGCCGGTAACGGTAAGCTCACCACTTCGGTCAGGGAGTGGTGCCACCCCCTGGCCATCGGGGACGGGGGTTGGGCTATCGACCTGGATATTTCAACCATATGGCGGCTGATCAAAGAAACTACACAGGAAGCGATGCATAAAGCGGGAGCATCACCAGACCAGATCCTGGCAATCGCGACCGCAAGCATGCGGCATGGCCTGGTAATCGTTGATAAAAATGGAAATGAACTATTTGCTGTACCTACCAAAGACGCCCGCGCCGCGTCGGAGAGTACGGAAATGGCCGCCGATCGCGGCGAGGAATTCTACCAACAAACCGGTCACTGGCCTCTACCCATATTTGCAGCAACGCGCCTGATCTGGCTTAAGAATCACGCGCCTGATATCCTGCGCCAGGCCTATTCCATCCTGGGTGTCAGCGACTGGGTCGCTTACCGCATGAGCGGGTCGATTGCCATCGAACGCTCACTGGCTGGTGAAACTTTATTGGTAGACTTACAGACGGGCGAGTGGGCCTGGGACGTGATCGAGTCGTTAAACTTGCCCAGGCATATTTTTCCGGACATCGTCCAGGCGGGGGAAAAAGTGGGACAGCTCAACACGACCGCAGCCACTTATTTCGGTCTCAAGCAAGGCACTCCAGTAATAGCTGGTGGCGCCGACACTCAAAGCGGATTACTGGGGAGTGGGGTGATCGATCCGGGTCAGCTTGGGGTAATTGCCGGAACCACCACGCCGGTACAATTGGTTGTAGATAAACCATTACTGGATGAAAAATACCGCCTCTGGACAGGTTTGCACATCCTCCCTGACCTGTGGGTGCTGGAAAGCAACGTCGGACAATCCGGGGAGGCACTCGATTGGATGGCCGGTTTCCAATACCGGGACGCCAAAGAACCCGTTTCTATGCTGGCTGCAGCAGCCACTCGCTCTGAACCCGGCGCGCTGGGCATAACATCCACATTGGGCGCCTCGTTATTTAATGCCAGGGAGATGGGCATCCCCATCGGGAATATCACATTCTCCCCCATCCTGGCCAGCGACGATCCAGAGCGCGCTCGTCACGTAGCTCGTGCGGTCCTGGAAGGAATGGCGTACGGCGTCCAGGCTAACATAGAACAAATATTGGAGGTTGCCGGTATCCCTCAACCACCCATCAATTTAGCCGGCGGTTTCGCCCGCAGCCCGCTTTTCGCCCAAATTTTGAGCAACGTCAGCAGCACCACGGTGGCAGTGCCGCCAACGACTGAGGCTTCAGCACTCGGCGCGGCAATCTGCGCTTCTGTCGGTGCGGGCTTGCACGACGATCTTGGAAGTGCTGCTAGCGCTCTCGCCTCGACCGGGCGAATCTTCTCACCACAGGTAGACCTCCAATCCACATACCGGGAATTCTTCACCAGTTGGAAGGATCTGCGTAATGCCCGGGAAAAGGCCGACCTATTAGCTGGCGACATGGCATTGGGAGCGTTGTTGGATCAAACAACAGAAGGCACTACTCATGAAGAAACGCAGTTCCGCCCTCGAATTTTAGTCACCGCCCAATTATCAGCAGGTGCGCTGGCGGCATTACGCGATCTCGGCGAGGTTGAATATGAAGATTATCGCCAGGAAATGCGCCTGCTCAGCGGAGACGATTTGGTCGAAGCACTGGGTGGTCGGCAAGTACTGGTTACCGAGATCGATATCGTCGACGTCGAAGCACTCAAGGATTTACCCGAGTTACGCCTGGTAGTCTGCTGCCGCGGCAACCCGGTCAATGTTGACATGGAAGCCTGTTCAAAGCTGGGTATACCTGTCTTGAACACACCTGGGCGCAACGCCGACGCGGTTGCCGACCTGACCATCGCTTATATGCTTTTGTTAGCGCGCCGCTTACCGGCAGCCATCCAGTTCCTGCGCCAGGAGGGTATTGAGGCGGGTGATTTTGGGCGCATGGGCATGGCCTACGAAGAATTTCAAGGCAGCGAGCTTTGGGGAAAGAAGGTCGGCCTGGTAGGAGTTGGGGTGATCGGACGTAAAGTTGCCCAACGACTGCTGCCCTTTGGGGCACATATCCTCGCTTACGACCCCTATCTCAACGCTGAAGACGCCACATTAGCCAGTGTTGACCTGGTATCACTGGATACCTTGCTTGCCGAGAGCGATTTCGTAAGCCTGCATGCGCCGGTTACGCAAGCCACTCGCGGCCTGATTGGCGCAAGTCAATTACACAAAATGAAAAATGAAGCATACATCATAAACACCGCCCGGGCAGCCATCCTGGATGAAAACGCCCTCTATGAAGCCCTGGCCTCCGGGTGCCTGGGAGGCGCCGCATTGGACGTTTTCTCCATCGAACCACCCGGCACAGACCATCCCCTGCTGAGTCTTCCAAACGTGATTGCCACCCCTCATATCGGAGGTAACACCTTTGATGTAGCCGCCCACCAGGGTCGCATCGTAAAGGAAGAGATCGAACGTCTACTCAAGGGACAGGAGCCCAGACATGTGCTAAATCCGGAAACCCTGCACAATTTTAGCTGGACTGCGGAACGTAAATCACTCTCACAAAAAGAGATTGAAGCTCTCCTCAAAAAGTCGACACCCGGTGTCAGCGACCTCGAAATAGAGTCGCGCGGCTCTGAAGAAGACGAAGTTCAGCCACCGGAAAGAGAAACCGTCGTTTCACCACCTTCATCCAGCCGCAGAGGTGGGATACTTTCCAGAGTCCGTGATTTAATGAGCGCAAGCGAAAAGGATAACGAACAAATGACACAATATACGGACAGCAGCCAGGTAGACGCCAACATGCAGCGTATTTTGAGCACCTTCCTGGAAAATGCTGTCACCGACCAGGCCTTGCAAGAATTTTCGAAGGATAAGGACTTCACCATGCACTTCCTGCTGACCGATTTGAAACAGGAATTTTATCTTAGATTTGCTGACGGCAGCGTGACGGGAGATCTGGCTGCGCCGGGCAGCTCGCCAGACCTGACGTTGAAGATGAAAGCCGATATCCTGGATGGCATGTTCACCGGGCGAATCAACCCCACCAGGGCTGCCATGACCGGCAAAATATCTTTCAGCGGCGATACCCGCAGAGCCATGACGATGCAGAAGATCCAAAAAGACCTCAGCCGCCTCTACTCCCAGGCGCGCGAGGCGGTAGGAGACCCGGGAGACTTGACCGCCATCAGCACCGAAGGCAAGCCCGCCGGGGTCGCGGCAGCCCCACCTCCGGTCCAGACGATCACAGCAGACACACCTGTATTGGTGGGTGACGAGCGGGATGAGATCATCCCCGTCCTCAACGAATTGTATACTTCTGGTTTGATCACTGCCACCGGCGGCAACATCAGCCTGCGTACTTCAAAATATCCCGAGCAGGCATGGATAACCCCCAGCCAGATATTCAAAGGCGACCTGCGAGCTGACATGATGGTGCGCATTGATATGAACGGCGCGCAGTTAGATGATGACGCCCTGCCCGCTTCCAGCGAACGCCTGGTTCACTGCGCAATTTACCGCAGACGACCGGACCTGAACGCCATTGTCCATACGCATGCTCCCAACACTACCATCCTTATGCTGGCAGGTCTGTCTTTCGTTCCCATCTCCACTGAAGCAGCGTTCGTCGGCGATATCCCCGTCATACCATTCATCATGCCGGGCACCAACGAACTGGGAGAAGCCGCAGCTGAAACCATTGGCGGCGGCGTGGCGGTATTTATGCAAAATCACGGTCTGGTGGTTGGAGGATCGAGCCTGCGGCGGGCGGCAGATGTTACCGAAATTATCGAAGCGACCTCCGAAAAATTGATTATGCTCCATCTGCTTGGGGTGCGCCCCCCCACCTTGCCCGACGACTTACTGGAAGAGTTAAGTGAGCTGCGGGACTTGATGGCATAGAGTCCAGCCAGTTATATTAACAAGAAAGGCGCCGCCATGGCGCCGCCTTTCTTTAGATTTTATCTGAAGTGGGTTATGTTGCCGTTGAACGCCCGTTTGAGTTATCGTTGAGAAATTTTAAAATTATATGGTTGACTACATCCGGTTTATTGTGATGCGGTTGGTGTCCACATCCTGTCATCGCACGACCGATCGCATTCGGTAAGCCTGACACGAGCCGAGGGAATGATAACGGATCTTCTATATTATCATGCACTCCATAGATCACCATCGTCTTCGGAGAGATATACTCCAGTTCAGGCGTCAAGTCTTTGGCGGATTTGGGGATCAATAAGAAATATGGAGAGGCGCGTTTAACGTTCTTGGCATACATGGCACGCGCTTTGGGCGGCAGCATGGTTGTAAATGAGTCGCTTTTGGCCAGGAAAGAATTCACCAACCATTGAGGGGTCCTTCTCAGAATTCTGACGCCAAAATCGTCAAATGGCATAAAAATATTTAGCAGGCCTTTGAGTTGTGTGAGGCTGAAAAGTGGGTTGATCAGCACCATGGCAGCCACATTCTCCGGATGCCGGCGTGCGTAATTGAGACTCATATAGCCACCTAGCGAATGACCCACCAGGAAGTATGGTGGGTCCATTCGCTGGGCTTCGATCCAGCTTTCCAGCGTGCCATACACAGCCCTGGTTGTATAGAATTCGGGGTCGGTCGGCTTAGGACTGTCTCCATGTCCTAACAAATCCACTGCGAGGGCGCGATAACCATCGGATGCAAGTATTGGCATCAGCGAATACCAGTCCGTCAATGATTGAGAGATGCCGTGGATTAATATGACCGGGGGACCCTCACCACTGGAAACATGATTGAGAAATTCGCGTCTTCGACGTGTATCCATGACTGCCATTGTTATTATCCCTTTCCTCGAACCTACAGATCCTTGCAATGAAGACTAAACCCAATCAGCGATCAAACAACGGGTGAGACGTTTTGTAACTTATACAACGATCAGTAATTATAACCAATCTATTCGGTATTTGATACTCAAAACTTAATAAAGTGTAACCATCAAAAATACCTTGAACAGATGTTTTTGCGAACGGAGTGAAGCAATCTCCTCCTGGTCAGAACCCTCTCCCAGATTACCAGCAACCGTACCTGAGGAGATTGCTTCGTCATTCCATTCCTACTAAGAAACTTAACATCACGTCATCGCGAGCCGACGCTTTTTCGGCGTGGCGATCTCCCTCTTGCCATGCGGGGGATTGCGCCGCTGCGCTTACGGCGGTGAAGCTGCTTCGAAATGACAGGTAAAAAGTAGCCATGTTCAACTTTCTATTGACGAATACTCAAAGCTTAATAAAGGGTATCCAATGATATCTATTTACGGTCGTCAATCTATTACGAAAGACGTATTTAGAGGTTGAAACCCCGTCACCATCCATAAGTTGCTTATCAAATCAGGCTCATTATTCACGATTAAGGTGTAAAATCAATACCCGACGAACCCATTCACTCTGGAGTACACAATGTATTTTGACCCCGAGATCGTTGCACAAAACATCCAATCCTTCATCCAAGAGAAATTAGACCAATATCGCCGGGACGGCGTGATCCTGGGAATGAGCGGTGGTTTAGATTCAGCAGTGACGGCTTCCTTGCTCACACGAGCGATTGGACCTGATAAGGTTCTCGCCTTGCTCTTACCGGAGCGAGATTCGAGCCAGGATAGCAAAACCGACGCCATGAAGGAGATCAAGCGGCTGGGGATACATCACCGGGAAGTAGACCTGACACCCATACTAACTGAAATCGGAATATATAAACTGGTGCCGTTGCACTTCCTTGGAACCCGACAAATTAAGAAAACAGTAGTAAGGCAGCAGCACCAACGACAGATCGAAAAATTAGGGGAGATGCCCTTTCTAGCCGGGCTGCTTGGTACCAGGGATCTGGAGAATGACCAAAAGATTATCGACGCCGGAAACGCTTACGCGCGTGTGAAGCATCGTATCCGGATGGTTATCTTGTATTACTATGCCGAGATGGAAAATCGCCTGGTCGTTGGCACAACCAATAAAAGCGAGGCTATGACCGGGTTTGTGGTCAAGTGGGGGGATAATGTGGCTGATATCGAACCCATCCTACCATTGTATAAAACCCAGGTTTTTCAATTAGCAACTTATCTTGACGTGGATCAGGACATCATTGAGAAAGCGCCCTCTCCCGATTTGATACCCGGAATCGTTGACGAGTATGCCCTGGGTATTGATTATCCAACACTGGACAAGATTCTTTGGGGACTTGATCAAGGCTGGGATGCAGCCAAGGTCGCGGACACCTATGAAGTGGAAACTGCACAGGTTGACCATGTGCGCGAACTGATTAGACGCTCGGAACACACACGGCAATTACCCCTTTACCCAAAATTGAACTTATAACCCGAGAGATGCAATCAGGGTTATAAGAGCGGTCAATCTGGCAGCTTTGATGCCCTGGACAATCCCCTGGTCCATGATCGGCGATATGTTAGTATAACACCGACCATCGTTTCACTTATCCTTTGCTGGTTACGTGCCCAAGACCGGACACACTCTGTTGGACGCGTGGATTCCCGTAATATTCAACACTCCCTACTCCGCTGACGCTGATGTCCAGGTCTTCAGTCGCCTGCACGATGGCCTTGCCAATGCCCGTGATCCTGACCCGAGCGTATGTACTTTCCAGCTTCCTGGCGCTGTAAGCCCCAGCACCACTGACATTGACATCCTGCTCCTGTGCCGTACCCTCGACCATGATATTCCCCGTTCCCGGCAGATCAACCTTCAAACTGCCCACATCCAGGGTGTCTATGTCGATCTCTGCGGCGCCCCCTAACCGAACCGCCAGATTCTCGGTCTTTAGTCCATCCACCCGCACGCGTGCGGCACCGGAAACAGTCAGCCCGGTTAACTCTTTCACCGTCAAGTTATATATAATACGCTGGCTTTCGTAACCCCTGGAGAAGAAAGTGGTGATGCGATCGAGCCATTCACCTACCACGTCAATCTGGAGCTTACCATTTTCCACACGCGTCTTGACATGATCCATAAATTCTTCATCGGTTTCGATCTCCAACGATTCTTGATCCCCCTGCTTGATGATCAATTCCCCGTATCCACGCAGTACGACCTTTTCAACATCCTTGATTTCACGTGTTTCCTTCGCCATATACCTCTCCTTGTATCTTGGATAAACCGGTGTTCCGTCAAACATCAATGTTTAGTTTGTCATTCTAGTTGCTGTACACGTTGTACAGCAACTAGACCTGAACAAAGTGAAGAATCTCCAAGCAAACATACGGATTATCATCTATTGATCCTTGCATTGAAGGCTAAAACCAATCAGCAATCAAATAACGGGTGAGACGTTTAGTAACTTATGCAACGATCAGTAATACACACAAACTTGACAAAGCACTTCTTCTTGAATACGCGTATATATTACTTTTTACCACAGAGTCTACAATGAGAGAAGAGATTCGTATTCTCGAGTCTTATGTCCCTATCTCCTGGAATTGTATTCGTCCAATTCACCGAATAATTGCACTTTTCTTTTTGATAAGATGTATTCTTCGAGAACAACAAAGCAGAACCACTCGGGTTGTGGTGTACAATGATAATATACACTGGAAAATCAAAGCCATTGGAAACTTAAACCTGTGAGAATATAATTATTGATCAATTATTTGATGTCCTTATCCTGATTGGACGACCGGGTTCCGGCAAAAGCGAGATTACTGATCACCTGCTGCACCTGCCCGAAGAGCAGCGCAGGAGTAAATATCACATCGGCGACCTGGATGTGATCGATGACTTCCCCATGCTCTGGACGTGGTTCGAGGAAGACGCCATCCTCAGTGAGAAACTCGAACACCCGCGGCTGCACACGGATGAATCCGGTTACTTCAAGCATCCATATTTGTGGAACCTGTTGATCGAACGTATCGGATTGGAATATCACAAACACCTGCGAGATGACTCGCACTACCACGACCACACCACCACTCTGGTCGAGTTCTCACGCGGCACTGAGCACGGCGGTTACCAGGAAGCTTTCCAGCACTTACCAGAAGATCTTTTGGCCCGCGCAGGAGTCGTCTACGTCAATGTCTCGTTCGAAGAGTCTCTTCGCAAGAACCGCCGCCGCTTCAACCCCGGACGCCCAGACAGCATCCTGGAACACAGCCTGCCAGACGAGAAAATGGATCGACTATACCGGGAAGATGACTGGGATTTGATCAGCGCCGCTGACCCGAACTATCTGCTTGTGCGCGACCTGCGCATACCGTATATTGTCTTTGAGAACGAGGATGATGTAACAACCGGCTCCCCGGACTTATTGACCGAACGACTGGAGGGTGTTCTTGGGCAGCTATGGAACTCAGCTGTACTGTAAATCGTCTTGCAAATTTTGCTAATTTAGGGCAAAATAATCCGCATGAGAACGAGCGTTATCATTCCGGCCCTCAACGAGGCACAAAGCATAGCTTTGGTGCTTTCAAAAATACCCCGCAACTTGGTTTCCGAGGTCATCGTAGTGGACGGCGGCTCGACCGACGACACCGCCAGAATCGCCGAGTCCGGCGGCGCACACGTCATCACGGAACGACGCAGGGGATACGGGCGCGCTTGCGATACAGGAGCGCAGCTAGCCAGCGGGGATATCCTGGTATTCCTGGATGCGGATGGCGCCAACGATCCCAGCCAAATTCCTGACTTGATCACCCCCATAACCCAAGGGGGGGTTGACATGGTCCTCGGCTCGCGGCTCGCCGGGAAGATCGCCCCCGGAGCCATGCCCTGGCACCAGCGCTTCGGCAACTGGCTGTCAGCCCTGCTGATCCACATCCTATACGGTCTACCGATCACGGATCTGAGCCCCTTCCGAGCTGTTGTGAGGCAGAAGCTGTTATCCTTGGATATCCAGGATATGACATACGGGTACCCTACGGAGACGATCGTCAAAGCTGCCCGTTGCGCGTGGGCTGTTGAGGAGGTCCCGGTTCATTCCTACCCCCGCAGCGGCGGGAAATCAAAAATCAGCGGCACGATGCGCGGGACAATCCTGGCGACAGTCCACATTTTAGGTACCATATTCCGGTACGTGCGATACGATGAACAAAAAAGTGCGTAACGATAAGCTCAACACAACAGCCATAGTCATCATGGCCAAAGAACCGCAGGTCGGCAGCACAAAGACTCGCCTCTGCCCTCCGCTGACGTTAGCTGAAGCAGCAGCATTGTACGAGGCGCTCCTGCTGGATACGATCCAGTTGGGCACGGAGCTTGAAGGCATTGACCTTGCTGTTGCCGTCACACCCCCTGAATCCACAGACTACTTCGAGCGTGTTACACCTCCGGGGACCCTGCTGCTGCCGGTAGCTTGCAGGGATATTGGTGATTGTTTGACACAAGTGCTGGGGCGTCTGTTGGAGATGGGTTATGAAAAAGCATTCGCACTAAATTCTGATGGTCCCTCACTTCCAGAAGATTACATTTATCAGGCCGTCCAGCTGCTCGACGATCACGACCTCGTACTGGGACCTGGAGAGGACGGTGGTTATTACCTGATCGGGCTCAAAGAACCGCAGGAAGAGATCTTTAAACACATCGCTTGGAGCACATCCCGCGTCTTTTCTCAGACGCTTACCAGGACCGAAGTATTAGAATTGAAAGTCGCACTGACGCCGCCCTGGTACGATGTGGACACGGCTGAGGAGATCAAACGCCTGAAAGCTGAATTAAACTCCCTTTCCAATGATCGTCTGCCTCACACCCGGCGTTTCCTGGACAATTTCATAACGGATGGACGTCTGGAATGAACCGCTTCCAGTTGGATCGATTGCACTCCTGGGGAAGTGTTTCGTTCCTTACCGGCGTAGCCATGCTGGTTTGTTTCGCCTGGATGTCGCGGCTGCCCAGCCTGCGCGGCCCGGCGGTCACCTCATTTTTAGCCGCCTTTCTGCTGGCATCGCTTGCTTACGCCATCGCTGCACTGCGTCTGAAACGCGATCACCTGCCGCTGGTCCTCATATGGGTGTTTGCTATCATGTTCCGGCTGATTATGCTGTCCACCTCCCCCACGCTTTCGGACGATGTGTTCCGCAATATTTGGGACGGTCACCTGCTCAACCAGGGGGTCAACCCGTATGCCTTTCCGGTTGAATCACCGCTGTTCAACCAGTACAACACGCCGCTGCGAGGATTGATCAACAACAGCTGGATGGCCTCGCCCTATCTGCCCTCCGCGCAGCTGCTCTTCGCCGCAGTGGGTTGGCTGGTTCCCCAAAACACGCTTGTTTTCCAGGCAGCGGCGATCGTTTTCGATCTGTCCACTGGCTTGTTGGTTATGGACATCCTGAAAACACTCAACCTGCCGCGAGGCCGTGTGTTGATCTATTTATGGAACCCTCTTATCGTGATTGAATTCTCCCACAGCGCACATATCGACGCGCTGATGCTCTTTTTAATCATGCTTTCGTTCTGGTATTTGGTGCGCGCCCGGCCAGACAAATCCAACCAGGGACATTATAGAACCGCTTCGGCTGTTACCCTGGCGGCAACCACGCTGACCAAAGCGCTGCCCGGCCTGCTGGCGCCGCTGTTTATTCGCCGCTGGGGGTGGTGGCGGGTGATGCTCTATGGAATACTGATTGCAGGCACACTAGCCTTGTTCGCACTCGGCGCGGGTTGGGGCATCAGCGGTCCATTGGATGGCCGCGGGGTGTTCGGCGCGCTGCGCATCTACGCACAATACTGGAACTACAACAGCAGTATTTATCACTGGTTGGAGGTGCTGGTCACCGGCTACAGCACGCCCGGTGCGGTACCGCTTGAAGTCGCCGGCGAGGGGACGATCAACCTCCTCAGAAAAATACTCTCGGCCATAACCGGTCTGGTCGCAATCGGGGTTGGTTTTTGGGCGTGGCATCTCGATGACCCCGACAAAAGCGATCACGTTCAGCGCAGCCTCTATCTGCTGCGCCTGGCGCTTATCCCACTGGGTGCTTACCTGTTATTGACCCATACCGTGCACCCCTGGTATGTGACGCTGGTCCTCCCATTTATCCCCTTTTTACTGCCCAGAAAGGGCGAAAAGCCGCTCACGGCGCGCTTTGCCGTCCCCTGGCTGTATCTCTCCTGCGCGGTAGCGTTCTCCTACCTGACCTACCTGAATCCTGACGATTTACGAGAATTCTATTTAGTGCGATGGCTAGAATACGTCCCCTTTTATATACTATTGTTCTGGGCAGCCTGGCCATACCTTAGTCAGGGTTTGACTTCGATTTTAGAAAGAGACACTCGCTGAGGGCGGATGAACCTGAGATAATTCCCCAACCAGGCTCCCAGAAACGTGAACAGGGTGGCCGTAATACTGCTCAATGCCAGCGTAGGTATGCCGCTGAAACCGTGCCCGATGTTGCAGCCCCAGGCAATGGTGGCGCTGAGCCCTATGGCAAGACCTGCGATCAGCATACGCGCCGTACTGGACAGGTTGGGCACCTGCCAGCGGAATTCGCCCACTCGTTTAGCCGCCACGAAAGCCCCAACAGGCAAGGCCAGGAGCATGAAGCTGCCCCAGTTCAACACCCCCGGTCCTGAGAAGAACATTTCAATGTACTCACCGGTCGCACCCACCACACCAACCCCGTAGCCCCATCCGGTCGGCCATGAGACCAGCCAGGCAGCCGTCCCGATCACTCCTAAGACCAGACCGCCTTTCAGCCAGTTCCAGCCTCCCAGGTAACCGCCCAACTTTCCACGGCGCAACCACAGGATCAGGATCGCTGCGATCGGGATCACCAACACCCATTGACTCACGCCAAATGCGTTCGGCAGGGTGGCCTGCTCTCCACTAGACAGGGTCACTTCGGGTCCCTGGATCGTTTCCAGGAAACCACGCAAGAAACCGAAGCGCAGCAGCCACTCACCGATTGCGAATCCGACCAGCGTGATCAGAGCGCCCAGGTTGCCGTTGCCCGTCCTGTACCACACCGTGCTCGAGCAGCCCTCCGCATAAACCATCGAAACACCGAATGCGAAGCCCCCAACCATGGCCGCCAGCCAGAAGAACGGCACCACGTTGGTGGTCACGCCACCGATATTGAACTGGATCACCAGTACCAATCCCACCATCTGCACCACAACCGACAGAACGATCATGCGCAGCAGCATGGTACGTTTATGCAGGACCAGCTCCCGGTAAGCGGCATTGAAGCACAGGTTCGTGCGCTGCAGTGCATACCCAAGGGATAGACCGATCAACGCGCCAAGAAATAGTAGCTGTAAAAGGTTCAAAACTTACTCCATACGCTTGTCTGCTTAGAAATTGGTTAACATTCGTCCATAATATCGTAATAATTACCACCCAAATATACTCTATAGGTTATACTCGGTCAACTTTTTATAACGGTGCAGACATCATATAGGTTTTCTTGTGGACACACATTTCACCACATAATCGGTGCAGACATCATTTGTAATAAATCCGTAATGGTTAACGTGAAGTTTATTTACTAAAATGGCAATATAATGCCCGCTGCATCAAATCCACTTTTTCAATTGATCCTTTCTTTTGTAAACGATGATCTTTTAAACAGCGTAAACCAATGACTCTTGATATCCTGCTTGTTAATCCAGTCTTTCTCGCTCAAAATCAGGCCGAACGCGAGACGATGTCCCCCTACTTCCCGCTCGGACTACTATACCTGGCCGCTTTCCTGCGCGAGCAGGGATACCTTGTCGATATATTCGACGGGACTTTTTTAGACGACCCGCAAGATTTCGAAGCGGCTCTCAGGCGACACAATCCACGAGCGGTGGGGATCAGCGTCGTCGGACCCAACCGGGATATGGCACTGGTCCTGGCAGATATGGCTCAACAGTTCGGCGCAGCA
>Ga0209013_10001222_pt1 | contig 23739 bp, 18 predicted proteins | sample Cruoilmetagenom2_FD_187291 | JGI IMG/M metagenome (GOLD analysis project Ga0209013, IMG submission 187291) | Oil polluted marine microbial communities from Coal Oil Point, Santa Barbara, California, USA - Sample 2 (SPAdes) (version 2) | ecosystem: Environmental > Aquatic > Marine > Oil seeps ... | reverse complement strand
TGGGATCATCTGCAACAACAATGACCATTCCTGCACGAACTCCAACATATGCGAGAGAGAAGAATGGATCCGCCGCAACATTGAGACCCGGTCCTTTACAGACCATCATTGATCGAACACCGGCGACAGCTGCAGCACCAGCCACTTCGAGTGAAACCTTTTCATTTGTACTGAATTCAAAGTAGAAATTTTGAATTTTTGGCGCCATGAAAGTAAGATTATTCCCGATTTCACTACTGGGTGTGCCAGGATAGAGTGCAACTAACCTGACTCCAGCCTCAACTACTCCCCGAGCAATAGCTTCGTTTGCAAGCAAGAGTACTTTCTTTCCTGGAGTGTCTTCAAGTAATTCTAGAGGTTTTGCCAATCACAGATCCTCCATGTTCTAGCGTATGTCCGAGCATCGTTGAATTATGTAATAGTCTTGTGGTAATGGAAATGAGTGATAGCAATGTTTCGAACACGTGTTCCAAATTTTTACCCCTAAGATCTCAAGTATTATGTGTATTACAAGTCAGTAATATTGTTTGAACACGTGTTCCAACGCCCATCAGACCCCTTTATTTCCACTAGAGAATATCAAACATTTATCTATAAATTTCGCAAACGGTAAGTATAAATAGCTGTTTTAGCAGCTCTTATTCATCTCCATTTTTAATATATATTATTGATCGCTCGAAATCACTACATTTTTCTTTTTTGCAGTGGAAATGAAGGGGTGTTATCCAGATATTGCCAGAAACTTATTGATATTCATGTTGGGATAATAGTAACTAGAACACGTGTTCCAAATATTCTCGGAATAGACTTTACAAAATCTCCTGAACAATCTCATACACTCTAAGACTGAGAATATCTTTGTAGATTGAAAATAGACTTTCGAACAACACTCGTGATTCTTCTGGTACAAGAATTGCTGAATCTGCAACAGCTTTAGATCCAATACACTCATCTAAGAGACCTGGTTTTCTTTTCTCTTTGATTCCTGATTTTGTTTTCCAGGTGTAAGTATACCCATAGAGCTCTTTGGTGAAGGCCACGCGACGTGCATTAGTACGTCTTGCTTCTTTACAATCATATAGGTAGAGATACGAAGACATTCTCCAGACACCAATCAAAGAACACATGTTCCGAGATTTCAACTTGTGTAATACAATCAATACATCCATGGCTCACAGAACAGAAAGGTTATAGCGTAGGAGTCTTGGCCTCGCTCTCAGCTCTCAGCACACTATCACTCCTATTGGGGAATCGGAGGAAAATTAGTTGAATCGCATTGGTCTACGAAAAGAAGAAAAAGCGTTTGAATCGAGAATTGCACTCATTCCTGAACATGTGAAATTACTATCCGATAAGCATGGTATTGAATTTGTAATTGAACCCAGCAATCAACGTGCATTCAAAGAAGAAGAATTTGAAAATGTTGGTGCTACAGCTAGCCCACTGAAGGGAAGTGGTGTCCCTGTAGTTCTCGGTATCAAAGAGATGCCAATAGATTTCTTTGAAAAAGATGTGGTCTATTTCTTTTTCAGTCATACAATCAAGGGTCAAAAATACAACATGCCCATGCTTAGACACATCATGGCAACTGGATCTACTTTGGTTGACTATGAGCGAATAGTAGATGATAAGGGGCGGCGCTTGATTTTCTTTGGTAATTGGGCTGGAATGGCTGGGATATCAGATACATTTCGTGTACTTGGAGACCGTTTAGAAGTCGAAGGTATTCAACCCAATCCATTCAATGGAATGCGGACAACACTTGAACTCAAGGGACTTGAAGCTGTGAAGGAAGAATTCAAGATCCTTGGAAAGCGAATCCAAGAACAAGGAATTCCTGAAGAACTTGCACCATTTGTCGTAGGTTTTGCAGGATATGGTAATGTATCACGCGGAGCTCAAGAGCTCTTTGATTTACTACCCCATGAAATAGTTGAACCAGATGGTCTTCAAGATCTGGAACCAAAACGTAACTTGTTGTACAAATGTGTCTTCAAAGAAGAAGATATGGTAGAACCTAAAGACTCGTCAAGTAAGTTTGAACTACAGGACTACTACAAAACAGGAAAGGCAGGTTACAACGGTGTGTTTCATAATTATGTTCAGTATCTTACAGTCATTATGAATTGTATTTACTGGACGAAAAAGTATCCTCGGCTAATATCAAAGGATTTCATTCGTGAACACTGGAAAGAAGAATCCCGTATACTTCGTGCAATAGGTGACATCTCTTGTGATGTGGGTGGCGCCATTGAGTTCACACTTGATTGTACAACTCCTGCTGACCCCGCATTTGTCTATCTCATCAACGAAGATCGAGCCGAACTTGGTGTAAAAGGCGATGGTCCAGTAATCATGGCTGTCGATAATCTACCATGTGAACTTCCACGCGAAGCATCTGCTTCTTTTGGCGAAACCTTACTCGATTTCATTCCTAGACTTGCCAAGGCAGATTTCAAAGCATCTTTCGAAGAACTAGATTTACCCCGGGAAATCAAAGATGCTATCATTGTATATCGAGGCGAACTAACAAAGAATTACGAATATCTCAATCAATATCTGAAATAGGGAGACATTAACGATGAAGAAAGTGCTATGTTTGGGCGCCGGGCTTGTAGCTCGTCCGTTTATCCATTATCTAAGTGAACATGGCTTCCATGTAGTGGTTGCCAGTAGGACCATAAGTAAAGCTGAAAGTTTGATAGAAGGATGTGCGGATGCTGAAGCTGTTGCTTTCAGCATTGCTACAGACGATAAGCTTCTTGAAGACTTGACTGCTAAGACTAATCTCGTTTGCTCTTTGCTTCCATACACATATCATGTCAAGGCTGCCAAAGTTGCAATCAAACATAAGAAACCATTCTGTACTGCATCATATATCTCAGATGAGATGAAAGCATTAGATGATATGGCAAAGAAGGCTGGAGTCTTACTATTGAATGAGTGTGGAGTTGATCCTGGCATTGATCATATGAGTGCTATGCAGATAATCGACCATGTGCATAACAACAGTGGCAAAATTGTTAGTTTCACATCTTTCACAGGCGGTCTTCCTGCACCTGACGCGAATAATAACCCCTATGGATACAAACTCTCTTGGAGTCCTCGAGGAGTATTACTTGCTGGAAGAAATGATGCACACTTTCTACGTGATGGAAAAGAGGTTAAAATTTCAGGAGCTGATTTGTTTCAGAACTGTGAACCTATGGAAGTTCCCGGTATGGGTACATTCGAGGGGTATCCAAACCGAGATAGTATGTCCTACATCGACATCTACAACATAAAAGAAACTAAAACAATGCTAAGAGGAACCTTCAGGAATACCGGATGGTGTGAAACTCTCGATAAAATTGCAGATTTAGGTCTACTCGATATAGAAGAACGGTCTCTAAGTGGTATGACTTATGCTAGTATAATGAGGGACCTAACATCAGCTGGAGAAGGTGATCTCAAAGAGGCGGTTGCAAAGTTCTGTAAAATTGATACGGACAGCATGGTAATTTCAAGGTTTGAGTGGCTCGGATTATTTGATGAAAGAGAGATAGATTCCAAAGTAAACACACGACTTGATGCACTATGCACTCTCTTTGAGGAAAAAATGAAATATGCACCTGGAGAGCGTGATATGATTGTCATGCACCACGAGTTCATTGCCGAATATCCAGACAAGAAACAGAAGATAACATCAACAATGATTGATTATGGCATTCCTAATGGAGATAGTTCTATGTCAAGAACAGTTGCCCTTCCTGTGGCCATTGCTAGCAGGATGATACTCGAAGGTCGAATCAATCTCACTGGTGTTCATCGTCCTATCATTCCTGAAATCTACGAGCCGATTTTAGAAGAACTTGCTGCACTAGATATTTCTCTTGAAGAACACACTTTCGACTTGTAATACCATTAATACAGGAAAATTTGTATGCAGAAGAGTATCCAGCTAATCCCTGACTTGCATCTGGATAGCTGCTAAGAGCTCTTCTGCTCTTTCTGTTTCTCTCAAAACTTCTTTAATCTCTGTTTTGAGACGATATGTATACCCTGATCTATTTCCATAACGTTCAAGGTGTCCTTTACTATGATTCCACATTCGTGCAAGATAGGTAGAAGCTGTACTCTTTGGAAGATTTTCACTGAATGAATCTTCATAAATTTCTGCAACATCAAGAGAAGAGAATTTCCCATGCTTGAAGGATGCGTATATGATTACTTGCATCTTTTCAAAGTTACTCATAGACTCTAATCGTGTTTCATCAAAGTTTGTTTCTGAAACTTCATCAGCAACTTCGTCAAAGATGCAGCCTGTACTTGTTTCAAGGAATACCTTGAATTTGGCAAACATTTCTTCTATACTGCCGCCTTTGACTTGAAAACTAGATTCTTCTCCCATAGTTGCATCTGATACAAGAATTTTGAAATCAAAAGGCGCTTCTGTCAATGATAGGATCTTTTTGAATCTGTTAAGTGCTTCAATAGGGTTCACATACTTGCACTGGAATATCTCACGAAGCCCTGGAGCTGAACTATATGTGAATTCATAGACATAATTTGTTCGTTCTCCATCATTCATCTTTTTCACCTATCACTAACTATCTTTATTCACATCAAGATAGTATCGCCACCCAAATAAGTGTGAGTATGTGAATTGAATATACGTAGATAAGAGCTACATAGGACGTCTGCACAGATATAGAACTCGTCCCCTTCGTTTTTCGTGTGCTCACGTCCTGTACAGCCTTGTAACGGATAAAAAAGCATTATGAGGCCTTTATTCACAAAAACAAGGCACTTCTCCAGCCTGTTCACTATTCACTGTTTTATGTAGTGTGTGAATGATGTAGTAAGCATTTCATATGTCCGCTTACTTAGTTCCACTGGAAACGGAGGGGTGTGTCTATTCACAAGGATAAGAAGATATATCGAAGCCGATTTTTCTTCAAGAAGCAAGCAAAAGCCTGTTTTTCCCAGAGTATTCACAATTATGGCGCCATTCACACCAAAACTATGTGAATTTGTGTTTATGAGAAATGATTGTGAACTCATATTGGAATCAAATAATCAGATGGGCTTTCTCCCAGAACTAGTTGTTGGTAGTTTTCACCTGTATTACTATCAATTACATTCTCAAGTCTACCCCTAGCTTTCACAGATATATCACTCGAAACTTGTTCTGTGAATCGTCCTCTATAGCTGACAAGTTGTTTGAGTTTCGGAAGATCTAATGATTCCACTTGATATGTACATGGAGTAAATATTGAGTTTCTATCTTTAATTACTGAACAATGAACTTCCCTAGTCTTCAAGTTCTCAGTCACAATTTGTCCAAAAATCTCACTAACATCTTGAGGACGTTTGACCAATCTAATGAAGAATTGATGTGATTCAAACACACCTTGTAAGATTTTTATACTTTCAATCTTATGAAGTAGTTCTTGATACTCGGTTAAATTGCCCCATCTAAATAAAACATGAGCATCCAGAAGTTCTCCCTCGTAACGCTCTAACCTTGGAATCTTGTCAAATTTCTTTCTTAATCTATTGTAAAATTTCCTACAAGTAGATTCACCATAAACAACTAGATCAATGTCTGATTTTTCTGTTGCAACACCTACAAGTTGGGATCCGGTAACACCTATTTCTGTTCTATCTATTCCAGTATTATCAAGTAACAACTCAACTAGATTAGATGTTGCTATGGAAAGTGCGCTCTTATCATTTCGAATCTGACTCATATGTTCAACGGGATTAAACACTTGTACTATCTTTTTGTGTGGAACTGCTTGTAAAATCCTACCATGAGTCTTACTGAACCACAAATACCCTAAGAACCCTTTACTGAGATATTCCTCTCGCTCCTGAAGATCGTAAATCTTTCTAAAACCTGAATCTAAATCTGGTACATACCTTACATAAGCAATAATCCGATCATGGGGATGTACTACTCCCTTTACTTCAAATATCAGATTATCCGAGGTTCTAATGAAGTATCCTTCTACAAGTTTATCTTCCACTCTTATCACCTGGCTAGGATATAGTATGGTATTAAAGCAGTTTATCCTACAACAATGGTATAATGACAGATTGGTTAGACATCAAATCAGATTTTAGTATTTATGAACAGAATCCCAATCTTGCATTTTTTGATTCAGCAAGTACTACACTAGTGCCCAAAGTTTCAGTAAAAACAACAATGAATTTTCTTGACAATGTAGTTGTTTCTACTCGCCGTGGCGCACACAAATTCGCAGTGAAAGGCAGTAGCATTGTTGAGGATACTCGAAAATCCTTAGCAACATTTCTTGAGAGTGAACCATCATCATTTTCTTTCCAAAAATCCATACCATCTGCTATTGCTTCACTAATGTTTGGATATGATTGGAAACACAAAAAGAAAGAGAAAGTCATTATTTCCCAAAATGAAGAAAACTCGGTATTTGTTTCAGTGTTAAGGGCTGCTGAAATTCTTGGTCTTGAAGTCACAACAATACCAATTGATAATGATGGTTCAATATCTTTAGAATCTCTAGAGCAATCAATAGATGATAAAACAGGAATTGTTGCTATTGGGCATATTCTACCGGGAATTGGAACTATGAATCCAATACCTGAAGTTGCAGATATAGTTCATGAACATGATGCAATACTATTAACAGATGCAACAAGATCAATGGGATTGATACAAGGGTTTCCAATTACTCTTGGGTGCGATGTTCTTCTTTTCTCTGCAAATATCGGTCTCATGGCACCTCCAGGATTAGCTATCCAATGGATATCTAAGACAACAGAGGACAATCATATACCTGGAATACTGGGAGGATCTTCTGTATCTGATGTAACAGCCACCACATATGAAACTGCTTTCCAACCAGACAAATTCGAATCAGGATATATCAATGTTCCAGCAATTGCAGGGCTTGGTTCTTCAATCGAATATCTCACTGATCTTCACACAAAGGGTCTATCGTATCATATCATAGATTTGTCTAGATACATGAAGAAGCGGCTAATGGAGATAACTAATCTTACACTTTATGGAAATCCACGTGACACAAATACTATTTTTGGTTTCAATCTTGGAGACCCCTCTGAGGTGGGTTCTCATGATATTGCACTATTTTTGGATGAATCCAATATTGCAGTAAGAAGTGGACTTGTTTGTGCACATCCATTGATTCAATCATTAACAGAAGACGGTCTCATACAAGCATCAATTCATGGATACAATTCAATTAGTGATATTGATCGGCTTGCTGATACTCTTATTACAATCTCTAAGGAATTGCTGTAATTCTATATCAATGCAAAACTTGGGGGGAAGAATACAAAGTACTGAACAATAATTGCTAGGAGTATTCCACTAAACACTAACCCCCTACCTCTTTTTTGATTTACTTCAGTAAACCACAGAATCGCACCTATTAAAACAACAATGAATGATGAAATATTCCCAACAAAGATTAGAAAATCCCAAATCTCAGCAAAATATCCTGCGATTAAGTTTGTAAAGTCTACAAGTGGGCTCAGAATCTGGAAGAACATACTTTTTCCTCATACAATAATCGTATCTATTGATGATTTAAAGTCCTCAAAGAACAGTAACTGATTTTGCAAGATTGCGAGGCATATCTGGATCATACCCTTTTCTTAATGCCATATAATAACTAAATAGCTGAAGGGGTACAATGAACACCATTGTTGAGAACTCTGGTACAATATCTTCAGGTATTGTGAACACGAATTTTGAGAGACTTTCTAATTCTGTATCATCTTTAAGAATTACAGAAACTACAGACGCGCCTCGTGCTTTCATCTCCATAATATTCCCAATCATTCTACTTCGAGTTTCATCATTTGGTGCAACAAAGATTACAGGAAATCCATCTTCAACAAGTGCTATTGGTCCATGCTTTGACTCTCCTGCAGAGTACGCTTCAGCATGATTGTAAGCTATTTCTTTCAACTTCAATGCAGCTTCTTCTGCAGTTGCAATTGATACTCCCCTACCCAAGAAAAGAAGACTTGTTCTATCATAGAGTTCCCCAGCAAGCCGTCTTGATAACTCTTCATTTCTTGAGATAGTTTCAGATACTATTTCAGGTATCCTTTCCAAACCTTTTCGTTTAGTTTCAATATTTTTTGAATCTATGAAACCAGTTAATTTTCCAAGAGCTAGCGCAATCAAAGCAAGAGAAGTAAGTTGAACCATGAAGGTTTTCGTAGCAGCCACTCCAATCTCTGGTCCTGCCTGAGTCAAAATGGTATGATCTGCAAGACGTGTAATCGAACTTCCTACAACATTTGATATTGCTACTATTTTGACTCCTCGTTCCTTTGCATACTTAACAGCAGTAATAGTGTCAGTAGTTTCTCCAGATTGAGTAATTGCTATGATACAATCCCTATCTGTCAAAGCTCCATATACAGTGTCCGAGAAATCACTAGCGAGTTCGAATGTTGGAAGTACTCCGGCAATAGATGCAAACATATGTCGTCCAGCTAAAGCCGAATGACCAGAAGTACCCATGGCCAACATAAAGACCCTATCAGATGAATGGATTATCTTTGCAGCTTTTTTGATTATATCATCTTTGAGTCGTAGCGTGTTCCTAATAGCATCTGGTTGCTCGTGTATTTCTTTGAGCATAAAATGCGGATAACCGCTTTTCTGTGCTTGGTCTGCAGTCCAGCTAATCTCAATACTGTCTCGTTTAATCTCACTCCCATCTGACAAACTTTCTATTCGTACTTCATCACAAGTCAGACATGCAATCTCTCCATCAAGAAGAAGAATCATATCATTTGTCATGGGCAAAAATGCTGGGATATCAGAGGATACATACGAAACATCTTCCTTTCTACCAATAACTAATGGATTTCCATCACGAGTACATACAATTTTGTTCTCTTCTTCTTTAGTACTCATTACAACAATCGCATATGTTCCTTCAATTCGTTTTGTTACTTCCTTGACTGCCTCTACTAAATCCATACCATCTTTCATACAATCTTCGAGCAAATGAGGAATTATCTCGGTATCAGTTTCGGACTCAAATTTGTGACCCTTTGTACTAAGTTCCTTCCGAAGCTCCATGAAATTTTCAATTACACCATTATGAACAACCGCAATTTCATTGTTGCAATCAAAATGAGGGTGTGAGTTTAGCATGGATGGTACTCCATGGGTTGCCCAACGTGTGTGACCAATCCCTATTGATCCTGGCATCTCATCAAGGTCAAGTTTCTTATGAACCTCTTCGACTTTTCCCTTGTCTTTTTTGATGTACAATTGTTGGTTATCGATTGTTGTTACTCCTACAGAATCATATCCTCTATACTCAAGTCGTTTGAGTGCTTGATGTATGAATGGAGCAACATCACCACGCTTCTGAACTACACCAATAATACCACACATAAGCTGAATTCCTCGGAGGAGAATACGTTAGACTTGCACAATTGTGCAAAAAGGCTTTGTATCATGCGAAAAACGCACTAAGTCTATCCAGTAAGTTCAATCTCGATATATACTGAATCAGGAATTCTAACACGCATTATCTGACGAATTGCTCTCTCATCAGCATCAATATCAATGAGTCTTTTATGAACACGCATTTCCCATTTATCCCATGAGCTAGATCCCTGACCACAAGGAGTCTTTCGTGTGGGAATTACCATCCTACGGGTAGGTAGTGGTATTGGGCCTGCCATTCGGACACCAGTCTTTCGAGTAATCCTCTTAATTTGATTACAGACTCCATCTAGATGTTCTGTACTCGTACTTGACAATCGAATTCGTGCTCTTTGAGTCATGTATAAATCACTCTCTGCTTTAAGAGGTGTCCAAGGGCTACGGAAAATGAATCGGATAAAAAGCTTGTCTTGTGAATGAAATAATGGTAACGTCCATAAGAGTGACATTCACTCATGAGAAAATGTGGTACAATTGGAGAATTTAGTGATAGTCAAATTAGGAGGTTCTGTGATTACTCACAAAGAATCGTCGCCTCCTGCAGTAAACGAGAAACATCTTAGTCGTATCACGAAAGAGCTTGCTGTTCATAATGGCAAGTTGATAGTAGTTCTTGGTGGTGGTGCATATGGCCATCAAGCTGCCCATAAACATGGTTTTGGAAATCCTAATACTGCTTCCACACAACTACTCGCAGGAATTCCAGAAATTCGCCATAATATGTCTCTACTTGCATCAAAAGTAGAAAAGGAGTTGAACACCCAAGGAATTCCCGGAGTAGTGATTTCTCCTTTCATGTTTGTAACACTACGCGATAATCTGATAGATCAATTTCCAACTAAGATAATCGAAGAAACATTGAACTCAGGCACCACTGTGATTATTCATGGGGATGTATGTATAGATGAAACAAATTCCGCATCTATTCTAAGTGGCGATACAATTGCAAAATATCTTGCAGAACAACTTAACCCTAAAGCTGTTTTCATTGGCACAAATGTAGATGGCGTTATGGATGATAACCCAACAGTGAATCCAAATGCAAAACATATTCCTCTCATTAATAATTCAAACAAAAATAGGATACTTTCACTAACAGGACCATCTTCCACTACTGATGTGACCGGGGGAATGACTAAGAAAATCACCGAGCTATTAACTCTCGCAAGTCAAAATATGGATATTGTAATCTTCAATTTACTTGTTACCGGACGTTTAACCGCATTACTTGAGAATAGTCCTGTTATATGCACCAGAATCCAATTTACCTAAGTCACAAGAGCAGAAACGTTATCATCCATCGTCTTAATTATCAGATTTCCTGGAGTAACTACGCTATCTTCAAGATATTCTGTTGCTGTGAGAATACAAACAACCTTTGATGATTTACATGTCCTACAAGCTATATCACTATGCAAATTCAATAACGTACTTAGCTGCTGTTGATTCGGAAAAATCACATACGACGTATTGTTTGCACAGAGATCATAATATCCATGATTACGAGATACCTTTGAATGATGTTTCTTAAGTTCAGTTTCTATGATTTTCGTTGCTGTTTCTTTTAATCTCTTCAATATTGATGAGTTAACTATCCATAAACCTTGCTCCATTTCAATGACTTTACTTTCATTAGATCGTAAAGCAATTAATACTTCATCTGCCAGAAGCTCCGTTAAAGCTCTTCTTCCTTCATCAACAGTTAATGGAGCTGATCTACCTTTATGAGATTGGAGTGCAGTAGTTTCAATGAATTCAAGGAGTACTTCCCACTTTATCTGACCATTTGATAAATCTACAAAATCCTGAATTAACCCAAACCATAATCGTATCTGGATAGCTCTACTTGTTGCAGGACCTATTTCATGCATTGCACCAATGAGGCCCATATCCTCATCTACTTCATCAGCAATCTCCTTCTGAATAGTTCTTCGATTCAGATTTTCAATCATTGAGTCCAATGAGCTTGGGAATGCAGAAACAACACGTACTGCATCAAATTCTTCAAATTTATCTAATAGTTCTCGGAGTTTTGCAGCTGCAACACTTCCTCTGACAACAACAAATAATTCACTAATTCCATTTCTGAGCATTTCCATATAATGCCTAATTTTAGCCATGGTTGTTTCCATTGATGAAGCTTTTAGCTGTTGAGGCAGAATAACAATAGCCCTCTCTTCGATAATCATGTCTGGCCAATCAGGTTGTTTCTTTTTTGTAGCTTCATCCTGTTCTATACTTAATTTATTGGAAATGTATTCTACAATAACCTTGCGAATAGCCTCCAACCCATTATCAGGAAGTGTAAAGACAAAACCACCGGGAACCAAGGATAGTGCTTCACGTTCAATAGTGCCCAACGTGACTAAATCTCTTATGACTTCTGAAATATCATCTTCCATTACTGTTGGATCAAGAGAAGTCAATAACTCCCGGATTTCTTGTTCTGTTGACATTTCTGCTGAAGCCAAAAATGCCACAACGTGATTTCCAAAGCGTCCAACTCTATCGAAAACGACAGTCTGCGCCTCTGTTTCAGGAATTTGTTTCTCTTTTGGTTCATTTTCTTCTTCTTTGATAGAAATTGGATCATCCTGCATCAAAACTGGTTGAATATCAGGAAGCATTTCATCCTCTAATTCATGCTGTGTTTCTTCTTCTTGCATAAATTTGTCAACAAATGGTTTCGTTGCAATCTCAAAGGTTTCAGAATTTGGAATAGAAACTAAGGCTCGCCCACGCTTCATATTTCGCAAGTAAATTTCCTGTTCTTCATTTAGAGATAGGAACTTGCCTCCAATTTGGCTGTCATAAGGCAGCCGAAATGCAATTTTTGTTGCTGTATTTGCAAGAATATTTGATGAGATATTAGGTCGTGTTGAAACTACAATGACTCCCTGACCTGTAGCGCGTTGTAACAAAACCATTGATTCGCCAGTAGTGACATCAGCAGAGGAGTGTTTGGAATAACTTTCAGGTACCAAGTTATTTGCTTCTTCAAGAACCACAATATGATGTAAACCTGGGACAATACCTCTTTTCATAGCAGCTTCAAAAATTCGTTTAGCAATGAGATTGTAGAGTATCCGTGCTGAATCCATACCCCCAATTCGTGCAACATAGCTCAAGTCAAGAATAATCCGTTTTTGTAAAAGACTTGAGATATCGATTGCTTCAGATCCTCCTCGAAGGATTTCACCAAGTGGTTCTTGAAATAGTATCTGAAGACGATTGAGAAGAGCATCTCTAGTCATATGTCCAATACGGTCATTTGAAGACATTTTTGCTATCATCTTAGCTAATGACTGAACTGAGTTATTCTCTTCAAGAGAATCTGCCAGTTTCATCACAGATTCTCTAAGTAATCGCTCCATTGCTGGAGATAATTGTGACGATTCCCCTTTTTCTTTAAGTAATTCTTTCAACATGATAAATGTAGAATATGCAGAACTTTCAGAATTTTCAGCGTCAGAATCCATTAGATTAATCACAAATGAAGTATCGAGTCCAGGACGTAAGAGCATAATATTTCGCTCATTTTGTCCTACTAGTCCTATATACTCTGACCCTTTGATGTCGAAAATCCACCAAGGTATTTCTGTTTTATCACTAAGTTGAGCGATAAGATGTTTTACTAAAGTTGTTTTTCCTGTGCCTGTAGCACCTAAAATCGCTACATGTTCTCTAAGCCATTCTATCTCCAATCCCGCACTCGAAAAAGATCTACCCTCAAAAATAGTATCCCCAACAACAAGACCCTTGCCCAAAGATTCATGTGAAGGAACTTGGAATACAGGTGCTATTTCTGGTCCAATTACTGGAAGGTTTCTGACTGGTGTATTGACAAAAGATACAAGTCTACTAACATGCATTCTTTGTTTTTTAAGATGGGATTTTGAGAATAATCTAAGAGTAGTTCTTCGTGTAATTTTCTTGGTATCCAATCTAATTGAGTCATGACCACCCCATATTGATAGGATTAATCCTCTAACACCTTCTTCAGTTACAGCAATGTCACTACGCGAATTCGGTTTGATAACAAAGTATACTGTCGAATCAAACCATCCTATATCATCCTGAATTTCCTCATATTGTGTGACTAATTGTTTCTTCAAAGCATGATCTTTCAAAGACTCTTCTTTTCGTTTCTCTTTCGATTGTATTGTCTTCCATTTTCCCTCAAGTTTTCGTCTCTCTCTCCCAGGTTTTGCCGCAGAGAAAATACAAGTCATAGTTACAGAATAACCCTGTTTCATTGCAGTGGAAATAAAAGTACCAACTTGAGATGCTTCAACTGTTGGATTAACTCGAGGACTGCCCCTTAACACCATGAGAATACTACCATCGACATAGTTTTCGAAGATATCACCCGATTTGTATTCAGTATTATTAACAAAGAGGGCAGCAGCTTCTTCTAACTCATTTTCTTCAAGAATTCGTAAGTCAATCGTATTTAGCGATGCTATTAGAATAGCTTCAGCTCTAGTTGCTTCTCTTCGAATTTTTTCTTTAATTATATTAGAATCTGAATTAGTAGCAGTGATGAAAATTCGTAAGAATGGTTCTCCTCTCGACATACCAGCTTCGAATGCCATGTTCACTGATTTATCCATTCCAGCTCGCATAGCCAATAACATAGAAGTATTATATTTCGGATATCCGTTATCATCCACTGAAATTGAACTTGCTGTTGACATAATTTCAAGACAACACAATCCAACATTACGACCGTTATGATTCACAAGTATCATATCATTCTTTACTGATACTGTCAAACTGGTTTGCTCCATTTTCAGTTTACTCAGAAAACCACCAATAATCACAGGTATAAGACAAATAGTAACTTCAATAGCGGTCTTGAAAGGGATCAGGGGTGTAGCAATCACTCTATAGAGTGGTAATATATACACAAAAACAAAATACACAATAGCAGCAATGAATCCAATAATCCATATTCTATTTATCCATATAATATTTCCAGAATCCTCTCGTTTACAAGAATCGTTTTTTTTCTTTGCCCGTTTGAGGGATAGGAATGGCATGCAGAATTCTCCCTTAATCACTGATTCCTCTCATGAGTTTCACTCCATTGGAACCGAATCATTGTGCCCTTGTTTAACATAAGAACTCCCCTCAATATTTTCCCGGTGTATAGGAGGTTAATAACTCACAATCACACTCAAAGTAGACTTAGAAATAATAAAACTGGAGGTATTTTTACTGCGAACGACAAATATGGGCGGTGCCCTGTTACTAGTTACGACCTTAGCACTCCTTATCTTTGCTTCAGGTATTGAAACTGCAAGTGCTGAGGACGAACTCATTGCTATTCGGGGTGAAAATGTAATCATTTCAGTAACCCTCCTCCAAAATGGGACTTACGGAAATCCAGTCCCAGAACAACAAATTGAGTTCTATGATCAAACCAATAATTTGTTACTTGGGAATAATATCACAGATTTGAATGGTCTAGCATCAATTAATTGGAATATTCCAATTGATTATTCATTAGGTCCTATAATAGTAAATGCTACTTTTTGTGGAAATGATTCCATTTTTCTATTGCCGTCTTCTCAAAGTATCATTTTACATATACTAGCATCCACTGAGATTGTGCATCAGGATACTCCAGTAATGTTAGCACCTGGAGATACACTCTCTTTCTCAATAATTCTCCTCGATGATACATCTAACCCAATGAACAATAGGACAGTTTCTGTTTTCAGTGATGATATATTGCTTTCAACCGCTGTAACCAATATTACTGGTGGTGCATCTTTTTCAATTCATTGTAATAATTCATGGAATGTAATAGGTGAAAATGTAATCAGGATTGTACATGAACAAGATATTGCTAACTATTACGACAGAGCAGAAACCCTGTTTTCAATTGAAATACAAAAGATTCAGACTTTAATCCAATCAAACTTCTCACTTGATTCTATTCCACTTAATGCTATCTTGAACCTTGAAATAGAGTTAAGGAGCATTGAAGGTGGGATTTCTGCAAATCTTGAGGTACTACTTGATGGAAGTCCACTGACCGTTACAACAACTGATAATTCTGGTAATGGAACAATTCCTTTAGATATTGATGAGCAATTTTCATTGGGCTCTCATTTTTTGACCATAATGTATAATGGAACTGAGCGTTATGCAGAAACTTCTTTCAACATTGAATTTGATATCCTCAGTCCAGCTATTCTCAATTTCAAAGTACCTACCTATGCAGTAATCGGATTAGACACAAATATGACAATTTCATTATGTGATATCCTTGGCCGCCCTATTGAAGGAATACTCTCTATTTCTGATATTATGAATGAACAAAATTTGAGCATACAAATCTCTCAAGATACAATAGATATCAATATCGAATTTCCTATTTTGGGACCAGTAGGCTTACACGATATATTACTAAAGATTGGAAATCCATTTGTTACAAATAGGAGTATTATGTACACCATAATAGTTTGGTCACAACCTGAAATTGGATTACACCATAGCAATATACTCCATTTTGCATCACCGAATCAAGAACTTACTTTCATTGTTCAATTAACAGATTGGTCAGGGAATATTAGTTTCCAATCTATCCAACTTCTTTGTAACGAAGAGATAGTAGCCTCATCAAAAACAGATGAAAATGGGATTGCAATTATTACCTCCTTAGCATCTAGCCATGAGGGGATATACAATCTTTCAATTGTATACCCAATGAATATGACACGATATGAATTACCAACAAAACTAGACTATCATCTGACTGTCAGTAATTCTATTCCTGTGTTGGTAAAACTTGATCACTATGAAGTAATCCATCAACTTCAGAAAATTTCAATATTCCTTAAAGTGCAGTGTCTGAACGGGTCTTTTATTGAAGGGATTCTAATCAATATCATATGGGAGTCCATTGAAGACTTCACAATAACCCAACAAGGTGGAATATCGGTGATACATTTGCCGGTTCCTAGTACAAGTGGGAATTACACATTATATTATGAGATTGCGCAGTATCATAATCTCGCATCTTCAACAGGAACAATAAACATCCCCATTTCGCTCATAGATATTTTACAGTCTCAGGGTATTGGTATCAATGGGTTTGCAATTGGAATTTTAGCATCTTTTGCTATTGTTGCAATACCATTGATCAGACAAAAATATTTGATGATATAGAAATTACAATTGGTGCTCCGGCCGGGATTCGAACCCGGGTCGAGGGGTCGAGAACCCCCCATGCTGGGCCGGACTACATTCGGCACCACCATAATATAATACTATGATGGACTACCGGAGCTTGAGTATGCCAGCCCGGAGCGCGAGAGGGCAACCCCTTCTGGATACAAATAAGCCTTTCCGTTTCCCGAACAGATTAGTGTTCATTTCCTGTTTAGTTTATGGCGTACCAAATACTTGAGTCAAATCACTCCAACTATCTTGTAATAGTTGCAATAACCCTCCAACTACATCTTGTGCCCATCCAGTTGCTTGAAGAATGACTGCTATTACAATTGAAACAGTAACTACAGCTAGACCTAGAAGGAGACTCTCTTCAACAAGGGGCCCACCTCGTTCATTATGAATAAAATCTGTATCTGCACTATCCATAGAATTACACCTTGAGCTCAAAACCTCTCTGAACCTTTTAAGGTCATAAATAGAATATCCAATTTTTCCGTGATACTTGCTAGACATTTGATAACTACACAAAGAACTTCATCGGATGACCCGATGCCCACATATTCTCACCAAGTTTTTCTAAATCCAGATTTTCATTATTATTCTGAAAGGTTGCTATCAATGAATTTAGGGCTTGTTCATGATTGTTGATTCCCAAACTTCTTTCTAGAGTTCTGAAGGCTCCGTCTTCAGCAAAATGACCAGCAATTTTTGAAATATTGTCATAAACCGAATTTAATCCAATAAATGTCAATAAACCATTATTAATTCCTTTCCGGATTTCAACTATTTCTTTAACATATCGCATTGATTCACCTGGCTTTGGCCTTTCAAGTGTGACGATTAAATCCATTAGACAAAGATTAGATTTTTCGATATTATGTCCAAGAATCCATCTAGAAACTAAACTAGCTGCAGAATCACTATGACATGTTTGAATTGAATGAAGTCCAGCTGCTACTGCTTGAAATAAAGCCTTACTATGTTCCATAGTTTGAATTTCTCCAAGTATCAAATAATCCGGAGATCTATGAAGACACTTGACAATCTCCTCACTTTTATTCAATCTTCTATGTTGTTCATCAACAGGATCAACTTGTATCCTGACCTGGTGATGATTACGTAAAGTCCTACTTTCAATAGCATCTTCAATGTAGACTTTTCTCCACCATCTTGGAGTAACTCTGTCTAGTGCATTTAGTAAGGTCGTTTTTCCTGTACCGGGCCCTCCTGTGATTGTAATATTCAATCTACTGTTTACTGCCAACATGAGGATTGCAGCAGCTTCTTGTGTAATCGTATTATTTTCAATAAGGTCTCTAACAGTGAAGGGTTGTTTTCTAGCACGTCGAATTTCTAGATACAAACCATCAGCACTTAACGGTGGAACGCTAGCAGAAAGACGTAAAGCTGAGCCTAGCAATATCAATTCCATCTTTAATGATGGATTACTACGATCTAAATGCAAATTGCTTTTGGAACGAAGAAACGTCACAATTCGAGGCACTTCATCTTCATCATATGTACTTGAAGAAATACACCTGCCCATTTTCTGATGATCAAAGTAAATTGAGGTATTAGGCCCATCTAGATATACTTCTTCAGTCATCTCATCTAGTAGGATGGGAAAAATACGACCAAGAATGTTTGTGCGATAAGCTGCTATCTGTGCCAGTCGTGTTCTTGTATTCTCATTGATCTCAGGAATCTGTCTTTTAATCTGGTCGGATATATCTGAGATAGCACGTTCCAATTGTTGAGTTACTGATTCTCTATATCCAAATACTTGACTAATAGAACACCTATAATCGGCAACAAGGTCACTTAGTAATGAGAGTTCTAAAGCAGTTCCTACAACAGGAAAGTGATTATATCTAATAAGATGACCATCTTGTTCATCAAAGAAGAGTGAAATATAGGGTCCTACACGATAAATATCTACCAAGTTCATTACGTTGTGGAACAATTCATTATTCTTTCCAATGAAAATAGATTCCCATCCATCTGTCGACCAAGGAGGTTCTGTAATTATTGGATTGCCTGAAAATCGAACGTGGACCAATCCTCGTTCCTTTTCTATAAGAATGGTTGATTTTTCCTCACCCTGATTTCTAGATACAAGTTCTTGGCATTCTAATTCTGATTGTTTTGGGCAACTATCACATCGATTAGAAGAACATTGTATAATTCGGACGCAGTGTTTCATTTATCAATGACCCCAATTATTGTCGCCTCTATCCTTAATATGACACTATCACGAAATCAAAGGTCACTGTACAACCTCGACAGCACTATTTTTTTCTATAATCCCTTTCATCATACCAAAGTGATCACGAATACTATATTCGGCAACTTCGGTTGCAGTTGATGTTAATTTTTGAGTAAGGACAGGACGTTTTGCAAACTGAGATGCAATCAAACGATCACTAGCATAAGCTGCAGAAACTGTGAAGATGAATGGATTCCGCCCACCACGTTTTGAAGAGGGAATCATTCCTAGGACTATGAGAATCTTCTCTCTAAGCTCATTCTCATAGGATTTAGGATCCCATCCTCGAGAATTGACTTTACTCAATACTCGACTATTATTCATTAACATAGAAACTACTCTTGGAACATAGTCTTTTGGTCTACGAATTTCTGGCGCGTAACCTGTTAATGATTTGAGTCTAAGAGCTTCCCTCACAATAGCTCTAACATTGACACGGTGACCACACTTTTCAAATACAGTAGCAATTTCATCAAGTGTTATTGGAGCCTCATCCTTGAACTCTCTTACAGCCATTAGAAGACATACTGCTATCAGTAGGATGTTATTACTAACTTTCCCTACAGATTCTGAAATAACTTTCTTGTAGAGATATGCGGTACGATCTCGTACCTGTTCATTTAGCATCAATAATTTTGATACATGATTCAGTGTTCTGAGAGCTCGATATTTAGCTTCATTCTTCCCAATTCTAATCCTAGTACTGTAAACAGTTTTTAGGCGTTTGAATTTTTTCTGGGTTCTTCCAGATAGAGCTTGACCATTTGCATCTTGAAAATATCTATCCTTATGGAATCCAATATAGCTTCCTAACCCATCTATAATATGCATTCTATTTCCCAAGGATACATACATACTTGCATTTGGTGTATTACTTCGTTTACGTTCTCCCATTTGATACGTTGGTAATACAAATTCTCTAGAAACAACCAAGCCACATTCAGCACAAACTACATGTCCATGACTTGTAACCAAAAAACCTTGACAATCTGGACAGGATTGCGAAGATATTGAATGAGATTCACATACTTCATCAGTCAAAGACCACACCCAATAAGAAAGGACACTTCTTCCCCTAACTGAGTTTCAGGCATTATTCATCTATCTACACCGGTCGAAAGTTCTTCAGAATAGACAATATCCTTGATTACTAGGACTCAAAAAGCCTAGTCAGAAAGAGGTAACCGAAAGTATTCAATCAATCGATAGTAAAATTACTATTTTCATTTAATAGCCATAAAGAATCTATCAGAATCGAAAGTTTTTATCTGACTTGGTGTTGCTTTTGTCAGCGTAAGTACTAAACGTAAACCACCAATTGATCCTATAATCTCTAAATCATCAGAATCTGACTTTTTGAAAACACTACCATCTACATATAGTTTGGAATCTTGACCTTTAACAATCTCTTTGGAGTCAATTACGACACTTACTGTTTCTCCTACACCTAAAGTTCCAGAGAGTGCTTCAGGTAGTTCAAGCGTGATTGTCGCTCCATCAGTCTTTGATGTCATCTTAATTAATTTCAGTCTTCTAGTTTCAGTATCATCCACAGATTCAATCACAGTATCTTTGAGTCGTATTACCATGGAAATATCACTCCATTGTATCAGGGGACCTAAACTGAGGCTGGTCGAGTGTTGAATTAAACCTGTCGCTGTCGCTATTTTTCGTGTGCTCTTTTTTAGGCATGGATAAGACTCTTCCTTGGTGTTTGACTGTGCAGCAAAAGAAATTAGTAATAATCTCATTATCAACAATAATCGTTCTAGGTTTGACACTCTCTGCGACAGCATTCTATTTTGATTTTCAGTCTTTTGAAACTGATAAGATGGTATACGAAGTTGGTGAAACAATTGAAATGGTCGCAAAATTAATAGCTGATTTCAGTCCAGAGGGTTGGTGTTATGTATCCTTTGCAACAGTCACTGATTTAGGTCCAGCATTTGCAGATGAGTATTTCATATCTGCTTCACCAAATCCACGGATGCTGAACTCATCATATACTATCTTACCAGAGGATACCAATCCCGGTGAAAATGGAACTACTGCACATGTTTTATTCAATGTCGAAATATTCGACACAGTTTCTCAAGGTGATCACGAAAATATCACAATCACCATTACAAGAGGTCATCTCACAATAGTTCCAGTCACACCTTTGATAGTTCAATCTAATGATAATATAACATTGATTTCACGGGTTGTATCAATCCATAACAATAATGTCGAATACACTAATGAACCCATCAATGTTCAAATTGATAACCCCAGCTCTGAAACAATACTTAATTTTAATACAACCACAAGTTCTAATGGGTCTTTTAGTTTTGATTGGAATAGTTCGATGGGATTACCGGGTACCTACAATCTCATAGTAACAGGGATTGGAAATGAAGATTTTCTCGGATTCTCTAAATCCCTTCCACTATCAGTTGTCCCTACTGCTTCTAATCTAACAGTTATCTCTGCTCCTAGTTCAATTCAATGTCAATCCCCAGATGGTATACACTTTGAAAATGTGAATATAACGGTTAGACACGAAGCAGCAGATTTTCGCGGAATCACTGATAGTGCTATCCTATGGAAAACCGCTTTTAATAATGGAACAATGTCAAACATTGGAGAAGGATTCTATACAACCGTGATTCCATTTCAAACACCTCCAGGTTTCTATATTATTAATGTTACAACATCAAATCCTCAATATCAAACAAATAATCAATCAATCCCAATTGTAGCGAATGAGAACATACTTCACTTCTACCCAGTTCAAATTAATATCTCAGCTATTCATGGGAATAGTACTTCACTTGAATTCACAATTGAGGATGAATTTGATTGGGATCAAGAAATATCTTTGTCATTCATGGATGATTTTGGAGAAATTTCGTTCCATAAAGATGTAATTCCTCATTCTACAAACATACTTACATTAACAGCTTGGAATAATTTAACGATTGGGCCACATTTAGTCACTTTTGTATCTACTAGTGAATACTACACTTTTTCTGGTTCTCACGAGTTCCAATTCATTGTTATTGGAGAGCTCATTATTAACGCCGATATAAAATCAGCAAATTATGGTGAGAATCTACAGTTCAATCTTTCAGTTTATGATATCAATAGTAATGTAGTAGAACCAGTTACAATAATGTGTTACTATAGCAATGAAACTACTCCCTTTGCAAGCACTCAACAAATTAATACAACACAACTTGTATCACTAGTGCTTCCTCTCTGGATTCAACCTGGGGAACATATACTCAATTTTGAGATATCCGCTCATTATTTCATATTATCATGTTTTACGAAAAATGTAACCGTATGGATGAATACCAGTATCATAATCATCATCGAGTCCAACGCTCATGATATGATACAACGTCCAACATATCCGAATTTCGAAGAATCATTTTATTATGACTGGGTCATTTTAGCAAGTAACTCATCAGGTTCGATCATACGACCGCCACCAATCTTGTTCAGTGGAACAACTTCTATAGTATCTCTAACAACGCGCGAAATCTCTCTAGATAACTGCCCGAGATTCAACTCGGGAACCAGTATCTTATCTACTGTTTTACTGAAATCTCGTATAGCCTGATCTGGAAATGGCCAGACAGTCCTAAGCCTCATTGTTTTCATATTCAATCCTGAACCTTCATTTACCATTAGTTCTTCCACAGATCTTGAGGTAGAACCAAAAGATATGATTCCCCAATCAGCACTTTCAGGTCCCGAAATGATGAAATCATCCAGCATTGGTCTTGCATCTTGAACTTTGGCTGTTATTCTACGAATCAGTTTGTCGTGTGCTTCGGAGTCAGAAGTCTTCCTGAAACCTCTTTCATCATGTGTGGAACCTGTTATCAAAAGATTATGTCCATCTCCAAATCTTGGCATTATTGCATGCTTATCGGAATCCACACCACCATAAGGTGGTTCTCCTACTTTGGCAAGTCTTCTTGGAATCTGATTATCACTACTTGAATCCACAACAACTTTTTCTCTTGAATGACCTACTACTTCATCAGAAAGAAGAATCACTGGATGCCGAAGTTTCTCGGATAGGCTAAAAGCTCTGATTGTGAGTTCATACGTTTCCTGGGAAGAATTAGGTGCTAATACAATCATCTCATGATCACCATGAGTCCCCCATCTTGCTTGCATAAGGTCTCCTTGAGCTGCCTTGGTCGCTTGTCCAGTACTAGGACCGGCTCTTTGAACATCTACAATAACACATGGAGTTTCAGTCATTATAGCGTATCCAATATTTTCCTGCATGAGACTAAAACCTGGGCCTGAAGTTGCAGTCATTGATAAAGATCCACCCCATACAGCTCCAATTATAGCTGAAATTGCAGCAATTTCATCTTCCATTTGTACATAAGTTCCACCAAGTTTTGGCAATTGCTGGGACATAATCTCAGCAATCTCAGAAGCAGGTGTAATTGGATATCCTGCAAAGAATCTACAACCAGCTGCAATGGCTGCTTCTGCACAGGCTTGATTTCCTTGCCAAAAGTTAACTGATTCAGTATTGGGAGACATGATTGGATCTCACAATTGAAATTGTTTACAAGCACAAGATAAGCATATTCTTAGGACCTATTGATTATTATTTGCCAATAGTTTTTTATCAAATACAACTTGGATGAACAACGTAGCGATCGTTGTCTAGTCTGGTTAGGACGGAATGATAACCTTCTTTCTCTGGCCGGGTCTGCGGTTTCAGAGCAGCAGCTCGGAGAGCTCAGTGACTTCAAAGTGTTCAAATAATCTCATTGGTTCTTCCTTAGATTCTCTCGCAATGCCAGTG
>Ga0209013_10001221_pt1 | contig 23739 bp, 19 predicted proteins | sample Cruoilmetagenom2_FD_187291 | JGI IMG/M metagenome (GOLD analysis project Ga0209013, IMG submission 187291) | Oil polluted marine microbial communities from Coal Oil Point, Santa Barbara, California, USA - Sample 2 (SPAdes) (version 2) | ecosystem: Environmental > Aquatic > Marine > Oil seeps ... | reverse complement strand
ACCATTGATGCTGTCGAAATGGTGGTTTCTGCAGTAGTCGGAGCCGTGGGATTGCTGCCCACCCTGGCCGCCATTGCTGCGGGCAAAGATATCGGTCTTGCCAACAAGGAAACCCTGGTCATGGCCGGTCGCCTGGTCATGCAGGCGGTAGAGGAAAATGGTGTGGCCCTGCTGCCAATCGACTCCGAACATTCTGCCATCTTCCAGGCCCTGGAGGCCGGCAGAAAATCGGATGTTGGTATGATTATTCTCACCGCATCCGGCGGACCATTTCGCACCATGGCCCGGGAACAACTGCCCCTGGTAACCCCGGCCCAGGCCCTGGATCATCCCAATTGGGACATGGGGCGCAAGATTTCAATAGATTCTGCTACGTTGATGAATAAGGGCCTTGAGGTCATCGAGGCCCGCTGGCTTTTTGATGTTGCTGCCGACCGAATTCGGGTGGTTGTACATCCCCAGTCTATTGTCCATTCCCTGGTAGAGTTCATTGACGGCTCAGTGGTGGCTCAGTTGGGAATCCCGGATATGCGTATCCCCATTGCCTATGCCCTGTCCTATCCTGAACGAATTGAGTTGGGGTTGTCCCGCCTTAGTTTGTCTGATTGCGGCAACTTGAGTTTTGAAAAACCTGACTATGAACGTTTCCCGGCCCTGCGGCTTGCCTTTGATGTTATGGAAGAGGGGGGCGTGAAGCCGGCTGTCCTTAATGCGGCCAACGAAATTGCAGTTGCTGCTTTTCTTAGCGAGAAGATCGGCTTTACCGATATCACCAGTGTAGTAGCTGCCACCCTGGATCGTTTTGACACAGGTAACGATCTGGATCTTGATGCAATCCTTGCAGCTGATGCCCGGTCGCGCGAATTTGCCCTTCATGAGATTGACAGGACGAAAGGGAAGAGGAAGAAGGGGATGACGGTTTTTCCCTAGTCCCTTTTCCCTGTTTCCTGCTGTTCGCCGGTCTGCAAATGTTAACAGAGTTCCCCACTTCAACTGTGGCGGGGAATCAACCATATATAAATCATGAATTCACTGATATCTTTTATTATTGTTCTAGGTGTCCTGATCTTTGTCCACGAACTTGGGCATTTTCTGTTTGCCAAGCTCTTTGGCGTTCGGGTGCTGAAATTTTCCGTGGGGTTCGGCAACAAGGTTGTCGCTAGAAAATGGGGCGACACCGAGTACCAGCTCTCCGCCTTTCCCCTGGGCGGATACGTTAAGATGTACGGTGAACAGGTGGGAGAAGAGGTTTCCGAGGAGGACAAAGAGGTTTCCTTTTCCCATAAAAAAGTCTGGCAGCGTTTCGGCATTGTCTTTGGCGGTCCCCTCTTCAACCTGTTGTTTGCTGTGTTTATCTTTTTGTTTATGTTCGCTTTTGCCGGGCTGCCCAGGCCGGTTGATTCAACCCTTATCAGCCAGGTGTCTCCCGGATCGGTGGCGGAAAAGGTCGGCCTGGAGGCAGGTGACGTGATCCTGTCCATTGATAACCAGCAGACAGAATTTTGGATTCAAGTATCTGAAATAATTAGAGATTCTAGAGGGAAGCAGGTTGAGTTGGTTGTTGACCGGGAAGGCGAAAAACTGACCATCAAGGCCACGCCTGCCATGGAAAAGGTGAAAAATCTGTTTGGTGAAGAGGTGGGTGAGCGCTACATGTTGGGGATTACCCGCTCAGATGAGGTTGAGTATGAAAAGGTCTCTTTGTTCGAAGCGGTCAAGGCCTCTTTTATTCAGACCTGGAACCTGATCTACCTGACGATCATGGGCATTGTCAAAATTTTCCAGCAGGTGGTGCCCGCCTCCGAACTGGGCGGACCAATCCGCATTGCCGAGATTGCCGGTCAGCAACTGGAAGCAGGCTGGATGAATCTGCTCTATTTTATGGGGCTGTTGTCGGTTAACCTGGGTGTCCTCAATCTGCTCCCCATCCCGGTCCTTGACGGTGGTCATCTTGTCTTCCTTACCCTTGAAGGGATCCGCCGCCGGCCGCTCAGTGAGCAGTCCATGATGCGGGCGCAGAAGGTAGGGATAGCTTTGCTGGGTTCGTTGATGATTTTTGTGTTTTATAATGATATTGCACGAATTGTTGAGCGATGGTTGGCAGCTTCCTGATTCTGGCCATTGAAACCGCCACCGGCTGCGGCAGTGTATCGTTGACCCGTGGCGGTGTTGGTAATGGTCGTCTGCTGGCCGAGGCTACTGCCCAGCCTGAGATAACTCATTCCAGGCGGCTGCTGGGTTCAGTGGACTGGATAATGAAGGCCGCCGGGGTTGATTGGCCGGACGTGGACGGAGTTGCCGTCAGTCTTGGTCCCGGTTCTTTTACCGGCCTGCGTATAGGTATGGCCGCTGCCAAGGGCATTGTCCTTGCCGCTGATGTGCCGCTTATTGGTGTCCGGACACAGGATGCAATTGCCCTGTCCTGCCCGTTGATTGACCGGCCGCTCTGGTGTCTTCTCGATGCCCGCAAACAGGAGGTGTACGCAGCCTGTTACCAGCCCGATGCCGGCGGCAGACCGGAGCAGAGCAGTCCGGCTGTGGCGATACTGCCGGAACTGCTGGTAGAAAAAATCTGTGAACCATCTATTCTGGCAGGTCCGGGAGTGGATGAATACTATGATCTCTTTGCTGCAATAGAGGATGTACAGCTGGTCCCGGCAGCCTTAAGCAGTACCGGGGCCGCGCGGGTAGGTTTTCTGGCCGCTGAGCAGATGGCCGCAGGTAAGGCCATGGATCCCGCCATCGCAGCGCCGTTATATGTTCGTGCCTCGGATGCAGAGATAAATTTAGTAAAAAAAGGAAAGAGGAAATAGGGAAAAGAGAAGAGGGAAGAGATAAAAGCAGATTTTGGATGTTGTTGTTTTCCTTTTTCCTCTTCCCTGTTTCCCGCTGCTGACCAATGATTGAACGTAAAAAAACAAAACAGATTCATATCGGTGAAGTTGCTGTCGGTGGTGATGCATCCATCTCTGTTCAGTCCATGTGTAATACCGATACCCGGGACGTGATTGCAACGGTTACTCAGATCAAGGGGCTTGAAGCGGCCGGTTGTGAACTGATCCGGGTAGCGGTTCCGGATGCGGCCGCAGCTGAGGCCATCCGCTCCATCAGGGAACAGATTGCTATTCCGCTCATTGCAGATATACATTTTGATTCCAGGCTGGCCGTGGCTGCGGTGGAGCATGGGGCGCAGGCCATTCGGATCAATCCCGGCAATCTGGGCGGTCCTGATAAGCTGGCCCGAGTGGTTGATGCCGCCCGGGTGCACAGGGCACCCATCCGGGTGGGGGTTAATTCCGGTTCCATTGAAAAAGAGCTGCTGGCAAAGTATGGATACCCGACTCCGGAAAATACCAGCTCTCTTATTGAAAGTGCTCTGAACAATGTGGCTGCCCTGGAAAAGCTGGGTTTTGATGATATAAAAATTTCCATCAAGTCTTCTGATACCCTGACTACTATTGCCGGCTACCGGCAGCTGTCTCAGCGTACCGATTATCCCCTCCATATTGGTGTCACCGAAGCGGGAGGCCTGATCCCCGGCACGGTCAAGTCCAGTGTGGCCTTGGGTATTTTGCTGTTTGAGGGCATAGGCGATACCTTTCGTATTTCACTTACCCGTGACCCTGTGGAAGAGATTCGGGTGGGTTATGAACTGCTGCGCTCCCTGCGTATTCGCGAGCGGGGTCCGGAGATGATCTCCTGTCCAACCTGCGGCCGCACCCGGATAGATCTTTTTCCCATGGCCGAAGAAATAGAGCGGGTTCTGCAGACCATGCAGTCTAACCTCAAGGTCGCTGTCATGGGGTGCGTTGTTAATGGGCCCGGCGAGGCCAAAGAGGCGGATATAGGCATTGCCGGCGGGCATGGTGTGGGTATAATTTTTAAAAAAGGAGAGCTCTGGAAAAAATTGCCGGAAGATAAGCTGCTGCCTGTATTTCTTGAAGAATTGAAGAAGATGGAGCTGGAACGATTACATGACAGATAAGCGATATGGAAACGATAGCAGAATCTCTCTCTTACGCCGTTTTTTCATAATCCTTTAACACTGAACTCTCAACCCTGAACTGAAGATTATGCGTTATTCACAGATGTTGATCCCTACTACTAAGGAAACCCCGGCCGAGGCCGAGGTTGTCAGCCACCAGTTGCTGCTGCGGGCGGGTTTTATTCGTAAACTGACCTCGGGCTTGTACACCTATCTGCCATTAGGGCTGGCTGCCATGCAAAAGGTGGAAAACATTGTCCGCCAGGAAATGAACCGGGCCGGAGCCCAGGAGCTGCTCATGCCCATGGTTCAGCCGGCGGACCTCTGGCAGGAGTCGGGCCGCTGGAAGAAGTACGGCCCGGAGCTGCTTCGCTTTAAGGATCGGCATGACCGTGATTACTGCTTAGGGCCCACCCACGAAGAAGTTATTACTGATATCGCCCGACGTGAGCTTCACTCGTACCGGCAACTGCCCATGAACCTGTACCAGGTTCAGACCAAGTTTCGCGATGAGATCAGACCCCGCTTCGGGTTGATGCGCGGTCGTGAGTTTGTGATGAAGGATGCCTATTCCTTTGATGTAAGCGATGAGGCGGCTGGAGAGAGTTATAAGAAGATGTATGAGGCCTATACCCGGATTTTCAAACGATGCGGCCTGGAGTTTCGTCCTGTGGAGGCTGATTCCGGTACCATTGGCGGCTCTTTTTCTCATGAGTTCATGGTCCTTGCCGATACGGGCGAAGATACTTTGGTGATCTGTCAGGCATGCGATTATGCCGCTAATGTGGAAAAGGCAAAAGTTGTTCCGGCCGACGTAGAATCGATTGACCAGGAGGTACAGCAATGTACAAAGGTCGAGACCCCGGGCATGAAGAAGGTGGACCGGGTTGCTGAATTTCTCGGCGTTACGCCCAAAGAAGTGATAAAGACCATGATCTATCTGGCCGACGGTGAGCCGGTGGCCGTTCTGGTGCGCGGTGACCGGGAAGTTCAATCGGTGAAACTCAAGAACCTGCTGGATGTAACCGATGTCGAACTGGCTGAAGATGATTCGGTCTGGAAGCTGACCAAACTGCCGGTGGGCTATATTGGACCCGTTGATATCCCCATCAAACTGGTTGCCGACCAGGAAGTTATGCAGATGGTCAACGCGGTTGCCGGGGCGGGTGAAAAAGGGCACCATTTGACCGGGGTTAACCCGGGCCGTGATTTCACTCCACTTATGACCGGCGATCTGCGCCAGATCACGGTGGAGGATTCCTGCCCGCTCTGCGGTGGTTCCCTGCAACTTACAGAGGGCATTGAGGTTGGCCATATCTTCAAACTCGGTACCAACTACTCAGAGGCCATGGAGGCGACCTTTCAGGATAAAGAAGGCAGCCAGCAACCGTTGGTCATGGGATGTTACGGCATAGGCGTCAGCCGGGTGGTGGCAGCGGCTATTGAACAGAACCATGATAAATACGGCATTATTTTTCCCCTGCCTCTGGCACCGGTACAGGTCATTGTCCTCAACCTGGGCCTGAACAGCAAGGAAACTACGGATGCTGCTGAAAAACTGTACCTGGACATCCAGGCTGCAGGTCTGGATGTACTCTACGATGAGCGGGATGAACGGCCCGGTTCCAAGTTCAAGGATGCCGATCTGCTGGGTATCCCCTACCGGGTAACCGTTGGTAAAACCTGGGAGAAAGAGGGTAAGGTGGAGTTACGGCTGCGCCGAAATGGCGAGACCTCAATCATTGATTATGACCAGGCTGCCGCTGAGATTTCTGCCTTGGTCCAGGCAGAAATGCAGTCCACCGAGAATGTTGAATAGGTACAACCAGAGGTAATGGTGAAAATTTTACATGCAACTGAATAGTTAGAGAAAATGTCTGATTTTAAAGGCCTGTTTGCCATAACCCGGGGCTACCTGCACGGGGTTGATCTTAAGCCGCTTGAAGATGCGTATGCATTTGCCTGCGAGCGCCACCAGGGGCATATCCACTCCTCGGGTGATCCTTACATCCAGCATCTGCTGGATGTCTCCACCACCCTTGCCTCCATGAAGCTTGACCTGGATACGGTTGTTTCCGGTTTGCTGCATGGCACGCTCAAGGAAGAGGTGGCAACCTTTGCTGAACTGGAAGATCGATTTGGTCATGATGTGGCCAATATAGTGGATGGTACCACCAGGATTACCAAGGTCCATTACGACTCCAAGCTGGCCCACCAGGCAGAGAATATCCGTAAACTGTTCCTGGCCATGGGAGCGGATATCCGTGTTCTACTGGTCAAACTTGCCGATCGGCTGCAGGACATGGTTACCCTGCATACCGCAGATGAACAGCGACGACGGCAAGTGGCCAGGGAGACCATGGATCTGTATGCACCGCTGGCCAGTCGTCTTGGTATTGACTGGTTGAAGCGTGAGCTTGAGGATCTTTCTTTTCAGTATCTCTTTCCCCTGGAATATGCTGATCTGACCAAACACCTGGAAAGTACCCTGGCCGAGCGGGAGGCGTACGTTGAAGAGGTCATCGGCATCCTTCATGAAGAACTGAAGAAAAATAATGTTGAACCCATCCGGATTATCGGGCGGCCCAAACATATCTACTCCATTTATAAGAAACTGGTGGCCCAGAACATCCCACTTGAGCGGGTGTATGACAAGGTAGCCTTTCGTATTATTGTCCACACCATCAAGGAGTGTTATGAGGCCCTTGGCACGGTCCATGGAGACTGGACACCGGTGCCCGGCAGAATCAAGGACTTTGTTTCTGCTCCCAAGTCCAATAACTATCAGTCATTGCACACTACGGTGTCCGGGCCACGTGGTCATTTTATCGAGATCCAGATTCGGACCGAGGAAATGGACCGGGTTGCCCAGGAAGGTGTTGCCGCCCACTGGGCCTATAAAGAGGGCCAGAAAATAACCGGTAACGATGCCCGTCTGTTCCGTGATCTGAAGAAGCTGGTTCATGGCCTGCAGGAAGTTGAAGACCCGGGCGAGTTTATGGAAACAGTTCGGGGGGAACTCTATGATCCTGATATCTACGCCCTGACACCGACCGGTGAGGTCCGGGAACTGCCCCGTGGTTCCACGCCCATTGATTTTGCCTACGCCATCCATACGGCAGTAGGCGACAGTTGTACCGGGGCCAAGGTTAACGGTCAGTTGGTGCAGCTCAAATACGAGCTGCAGAATGGTGATATTGCCGAAATTATCACCTCCAAGAATCAGCATCCCAAGCGTGCCTGGCTGCAACTGGTCAAGACCAGCCGGGCCCGGACTAGAATCAGGCAGTGGCTCCGGCGCGAGGAAAAGGAGAAATCCCTCAAACTTGGCCGTGAGATATGTGAACGGGAGTTGCGAAGGCTTGATGTCAGCCTGAAAAAACTGATCAAGAGCGGACATATCCGGTTACTGCTCAAGAAGCTGCGTTGCAATTCCCTTGATGACATGTTGTCCAAGGTCGGTTCGGGAAAGATCACCGTACACCATCTTGAGCGGGCTCTGTCACCCGAGGAATTTCGCCGCGAAGATGAAAAACGGCGCGAGGCCGAGTTGCTGGAGAGAACGGCAAAAGCTGAGCAGAACAGGTCTATCTCCTCGGGCAGGGAGGCCATTGATATAGATGGGGTCGATGACATGCTGGTAAAAGTCAGCCAGTGCTGCAAGCCCGTACCCGGTGATGAGATCATTGGTTTTATCACGATGGGCAGCGGTATCTCCATCCATAAGGCAAATTGCCCAAACCTGGTAACCACTGACCCCCGGCGATGGATAGAGGTGAGCTGGTCGGGTGCGGTTAAGAGCCGGCACCGCACGGAGCTGCTCCTGCGGGCAGAGGACAAGAAAAACCTGCTTACCGAAATCAGTGCCCTCATTTCAAGTGATGATGCAGATATTATAGAATTTAATGCCCGGACGACCCCGGAAAATATTGCCGAATTCAAGGTGGTGCTGGAGATCACGGATCTGCAGCATCTGCAGGTGTTGCAGCAGCACCTGCAGCAGATGCCGGAGATGATTGAGGTGCGCAGGCGCTGATCAGGTGGCAGCTTTGGTGTGCTGCGAGATATGCGGCAATGAAATAGAGATAGATGCGAAACAGTGTCCGTTCTGCGGTGCAGTTGCAGAGATCTCTTCCCGTCGACAGGGGTTGCAGCAAAGAACTGTCAACCTGGAGCGAGGTATGCCCCCAGTCGATCAGGCGCTGGTCCGTTTAGACCGGGAACTTGAGCAGGCCCGCCTTGAAGGGTGCCGGGTTCTGACCCTGATCCATGGTTACGGTTCCAGCGGGCGGGGCGGAGCAATCAAGCAGGAGGTGCGGGCCCGGTTACAGTACCTGAAAAACAGGGGTTTAATTAACGACCTGTTGGCAGGAGAGGAGTTCTGTATCCGCTCCGGTCCCGGTCGCCAGCTGTTACGTCGTTTTTCCTTTCTCCGCCGGCATATCGATCTGAATCGGTCCAATCCCGGTGTCACCTTGGTGGTTATGTAATGGTGCGGCATCTCGCTTTTAATGGTAATTTTTATCTGTGATATTATTTTTTCCCAAAATGGGATATTGTGCTAGAATGTGGTTGTTTGATGATTTCTGTTTTGTATGAAATCGTCATTGTTTAGTAGGTGTTTTTATATTTAATTACTACAGGTTATAAGGAGAATGTATGAAATTTGCAGTCTATGTACTATTTGGCCTCATGCTGGTTGCCGGTTCGGCGGCAGCAGCTGACAAACCCACCGAATTGACGACCGAGACCCAGAAACTCAGCTACGCGCTTGGGCTCGATCTTGGAGCCTATTTTAAAAGCCTCGGAGAGGACTTTGATCTTTCCGTGATCCAGGCGGGAATATCTGATTCCTATAACGGAAAAAATCCCCTGATGACGGTTGAAGAAGCAGCCTTGGTGCAACAACAGTTTGCATCCCGTCAGCAGGAGAAACAGGTTAAGCAGGCTATGGAAATGACAGCGGCAAATAAAGAAGCTGCCAAGAAGTTTCTGGATGAGAACAAGGGGAAGGAGGGAGTCAAAACCACTGCTTCCGGCCTGCAGTACAAGGTCGTCAAGGAGGGTAAGGGGGCCTCTCCGGCCGCTGTTGACACGGTCAAGGTACAGTATAAGGGAACACTATTGGACGGTACTGAGTTTGACAGTTCCTACAAGCGGAACCAGCCTGCAGAATTTCAGGTTGATCAGGTCATTCCGGGTTGGACTGAGGCGCTGCAGCTGATGAACGTGGGCAGTACCTATGAACTGTACGTATCGTCTGAGCTTGCCTACGGTGATCGCGGTGCGCCTCCCGTGATTCAGCCTGGTTCCCTGCTGATTTTTGAAGTAGAGCTGCTTGACGTAACCAAAGGCGAAGAAGAGAAGCAGGAGAAAAAATAACCGTTATCCTTTTGTGCATCCTCACCGGAGCCTTCTGTCGGAGGTTCCGGTTTTCAGGAGGTGAACCATGGGCACGAGCAACAAGAAAGATAAAAAGATCAAAAAACCGAAACCGAAATGCTGCGGCAAGTTCCGGAAAAAGAGCAAGTATTGCAGCCGTTGTCCTGTGCTGTTCAGAGAACAGTGCAAACTCGACACAGAGAGGGCTGAAAAGGGCAACAAGAAAGAAGACAGGAAAAAGGCCAAAAAGGCTTTGAGTAAGAAGAAGGTTGATAAGAAAAAAGAGAAGAATAGCAAAAAGAAAGGCGATAAGAAAAAAGGGAAAAAGAAAAGATAAGTTATTGGGCCGGATCCTTTTGGATTCGGCCTTTTTTTTGTTTTTTATGTCCTTCCTGGTAATTCCCGTTTTTTTTTGAAGGAGCATTTATTGCCCTGTTTTCCGGTTAGTGGCGATATGCTCTTTTAACCCTTCCAGCAGCACGAATCTTCCCAGCGGGATGATGTTGCAGGGAAAACTGCCGGTAAAGAGGGGGTTGTCGCATAGTCCGCCGGAGAGGAAGAGCCTGTCCGGGGTGCCGGCAAAACGCCAGGCATTACGGGCAATGCCGCGGACAAACTTTGCCACCGCCTCGGTTTCAGAACTGCCGGAAACAACGGCATCAAAGATATGGCTCATGCCCAGCACACCGCAGGTAATGGAGAATCCGTTATCCGGTATGGCTACAGCCGCATAGTCGATGTCGTAATACTTGGAGAGCAGTTCAATGGTAAAGCCCATGGAGGCCCCGCATTCGGCGTTCCAGCCCATGTCGGCCACTGTGAAGTCCTGGTAGCGGACAAATTTGATGTCACGGCTGCCACAGTCCAGAAGAACGAAATCCGGTTTATTAATCAACCTCCTTCCTCCGCGGGCAAGGGCGGTAAGCTCGTTGATGCTCTGTTTGCTCCGTCGTCTGGCATTATGGCCGGTGGCAAGATCGGCCGTGAAATTCCTGGCCAGATCACGGGTCGGCAGGATTTCCGGCCCTGCATCGGTATCCGTATCAAGCAGTTTGCAGTACGAGGTGCCGAAATCAGCCAGTAGCATGATTTTCTCCGCTGGCAGGTGTTTGTACTCCGGAGAGTTCAAGGAAGGCCTCAATTTTGGCCCGGGCGCTGGATCCGGCATTGACATCACAGTCAAGATACAGGGCCCTTGGATGCTGATCGGCCAAGTGTCTTGCCAGTGCGGTTTTGGCACAAAAGGACTGGGCAAAAAATACGGTGGGGATGTTGGGGTTACAGTATGATTCCAGCGTAAGATTTGCCGGTGTTTTATTCTCCATGCACCTGGTCCATCCGTAAACATGGGTGGTGTCAGGGAACAGGGAGAGGATGGAGAAGTCCCTGGGCGGTACTCCCCAGAATCCGGCGGTCGGTGTAAATGTCTCATGGAGTGAAGACGGCTTACTGGACTGAACGCCCCTGGTGATAGCCAGAAACTTATCCAGCAGGGACAGCCCGCTTCGGCAGATGGGGGTGCCGAAATTTTTCATGTCCAGGTTGCGGGTGGGGGTTACGGGAATATCAAGCATGTCTGTCAGGATTGTAGAGACATGCAGAGCGCAATCACACTTACCCGGGCCGACATCGATATAGATCAGGTCAAGGTCCAGGTGCATGCTGTTGAGTACCACTGTACGCAGGATGGCACAGTACACGCGGGGCAGATATTTTGATGACAGGTCAATGGCGAGCTGCAGCTGGGGCTCGTCTAAATCAACTATGGTGTCCCGGTCTGCGTTTATTTTACGAATTACTGCCAGCGGTGGAATACCGACTATACCGATTTTCCTGTTCATTTTTCACCTGATTGTGCCATGTACTGTGCACTATCGGCCAGGGGACTGGCCTTCTGCTGTTCGATTTAACATACTCAACAGCAATGTCATTAACGTAAGACCACCCTTAAAAATCATTGTACGCAACATTATGACGGCTTAGCGGGTTACGAATCTTCACGGAGCAGTAGGAACAGACCCAGTGAACCGACCAGTAGATGGACGGCCAGGGCGGCAAACAGTGGGTTCATGTATCCTGCCCTGGCAAGTGACTGCAGGGTTCCCCATACGCCCCAGCAGGCAAATGCCATACCGCAGCTGACCGGTATTGCCAGCGAGAGATCGCGGCCCCATTTTCGGTAGACCATTAGTAGCAGGGGCAGACCGAGCAGGAGCAGAGGCAGGCCAAGCATAATGTAGGAGACGCGGCCCAGGAAATCAGCCCAGGCAATATTCTTTTCATCAGGTGAATTTTTATGCAGGGCCTCACGGTAGAGGCCTACCAGGGAGAGTTCCTTGGATCGGTATTCCGGGACAAAAAAATCTGCCGGTTTCTCAGTAAAGCCGAAATCGCGCCTGGTAAAGACCTCGCTCAGGAACTGGTTATCCGGGATTGCTGTCTGTACCTGTCCTGTGTAAAGTGTCCATATAGCGTTCTTCCATGTAGCACGCTCGGCGGCAATAAGGGAATCGAGCTGATAGTCGCTGTCCCAGGAGGTGTAGGAAAAGAAAAGAAATTCATTCTTGTGTGGATCCGGCCGGGCAAACGAATAAAAGCCGTCAACTCCGCGGTAATAGTAGCGGCCGTTGCGGTAAATGCCCAGTGGAACCCGTCCCTTGACCTCCTTGTTCCATATTTCATTTGTCCGGGCAACGGTTTTGGGCAGCACGAACTGGGACATGGTGAGCTGGAGCAGGGTGACGGCTATACCTGCGGCAATGATCGGGCCGGTAATCTTTTTTAACGGTATTCCGCATGCCTTGAGGGCAATAAGTTCGTTGGAATGATTTAAGATGCCCAGGGTGACAACCCCGGCAAGCAGGATGCAGACAGGTCCCATCTGCTCAAGGATAAAGGGGACATTGAGCATGAAAAATTTAAGCACCAGCCACATGGACTTGCCTTTTTCCATGAAGTTATCAATTTTTTCAAAAAAATCGATCAGTACATAGATGGCTATAAAGCTCATCATGAGCATCAGAATATTCTTGATGAACTGGAGCAGGATGTAACGATTAAGAAGGTTCACTGGCAAAAAAGTATGAAAATGAGCGGCTGTGAAGGCTGTGTTTCCTGTGCGCCCTGGATTTTAGTTTTTATTGTCTGCATTAAGCGCATGTAGTACCCTTTGCAGGGGGGCGAGTCAAGGGATCAATGTCATTTGTAACTGTTCAGGACTACCCTCGGAGTCTGCGTTTACCTGGAAGTACTGCTAAACAGTTACGATCCGGGGTGGCGGCAAATTTGATGCGTTGGTGTCATTTAGGTTCGCGCTTGTGGCCAGCTGTTATCAGGGGGAAATTGTCGCTGTTTCCCGGGATTTGAAAAAAGAGGAGTGATCTCTGTCGTGAATACACTTGCCCTGGTTACTGCCGTTCGGGTGGAAGCTGCCGAGCCGAGCCTGCGGGACAACACTGCGGACCTGGATCGATTGAAGGCCGCATTGGCTCCACTGCTGCCGGACATTATGGCGGAACAGACCTTGTGTGTTCCCTATAGCTGTATGGCAGCAGTCGCATCTGCTTTCAGAAATAGCGGTTTTAAGGGTTTTTGCATTCTTAATGTCCTGCCCTGGCAGGTTGACATTGTTGATTTTCTGCCGCAGGAGCCGGAGATCCTGCCGGCCATGGCGCTTGATCTGGGGACAACCCATCTGGAGGCCACCTTGATTGACCTGCTCTCCGGCTCGACCCTTGCCCATGGTCATGCGGTCAACCGGCAGATCAAGTACGGGGCTGATATCCTGAGCCGTATTCATTTTGCAGAGAAGAAAAAGAGGGGGAGGCGTGATCGCAGTGGATTGCAGGTCCTGCAGCAGGCTGTTCTCGCCACAATAAACGAGCTTGCAGAGGAGTTGGCAGGCAAGGCAGCAACAACTACGGCTAACATCCGGGCGCTCTCCATATCCGGCAACACAACCATGGTCCATCTGTTACTCGGGCTGAGCCCTTATCATATCTGCAGGGAGCCCTATATTCCTCTGGTTAACGATCCGGATCCATTTCCATCCAGAGAAATCGATCTCGAAATCCATCCGCAGGCGCCTGTCTGGATACTGCCAAGCATTGGCAGCTATTTCGGTGGCGACCTTATTTCCGGCATCCTGGCCTCCGGTATTGACCGGGCAGAGCAGACCTGCATGCTCATTGATGTGGGCACCAATGCCGAGGTGGTGCTGGGCAACCGGGAATGGCTGATCGCCTGCGCCGGTGCTGCCGGACCGGCCCTTGAGGGCGGAGTGGCCAGAATGGGGATGCGGGCCGACGCAGGGGCTGTTGAGCATGTCACCGTCGACCGCACTAACTGGCAGCTCAGCTGGCAGACCATTGAAGATATGCCGCCGGTCGGTATCTGCGGATCAGGCCTGATTGACCTGGTGGCGGAACTTTATCTTGCCCGTATTGTAGATCTGCGTGGGAAATTTCAGGCTGAATTTGCAGGTCAGACAGAGCAGCAGAAGGTCTTTGTCCGCGAACGCCTGATAACCCAGGGTGGGGAAACAGTGTTTATCGTGGCCCCGGTTGAAGAGTCCGGCAGCAATGAACCAGTGGTGCTCAGCCAGATTGATCTGGATGCCATGATGCGATCCAAGGCCGCAATGTATGCAATCCTGACGACCTTGACCGCCCAGGTCGGTGTTGAATTTGCTGACCTTGAGCGAATTTATGTAGCCGGTGCCTTTGGCAAACATATCGATCCCAGCCAGGCCATAACCCTTGGTATGCTGCCGGATCTGCCCCTGTCAACCTATGAACCGGTGGGCAATAGTTCACTGCACGGGGCCGAACGTATCCTGCTCGATGAAGCAACCCGCCTTCGGGCCCGGGAGGTTGGGCACAAAATTACCTATATTGAGTTGAATGTGAACCAGGAATTCATGATTCGTTTTTCAGGCTCCAGGTTTATTCCCCATACAGATCCTGAAAATTTCCCGTCAGTTCCAACATTTAGTTGATTCCTGTTTCAGCAAAAGACCGGCTTGCATTTTTTTACTGCTTTGTGGTAAGGTTGCCTATTCCTGTTGTTTGTTACCTCCGTTGAGAGTGTGCAGGCGGCAGAAAAGGAATGCGTCTTATGAAGAATCCATTTGCTGATATATCAGGAAGTACTTCCGCAGCCAGGAGACCTGTTTCTCTTGCTGTTATTATTTTCAGCTGAGGATTATCTGCCACTGTGCATCACCCCTGGGGTGAGACAGTGGTTTTTTTTTGCAGGTACTTTTTTTGAAGCAAAAACGACTGGAAAAAATAGCAGATACCGTCACCCGCAGTGCCAGCCGTAATTCGGCGTTAACCAGGTTGAATGGCTTTTATGAGGTCTTTGACCGCAATGATGAGGTACTCCTTGTTATCAGTGCCGATCCTGACGCATTGGCAAGTGCCATGGCTATCAAGAGGCTGCTCAGTTATCGGGTCGGCAGCGTTACCATTGGTTATCCCAATGAGATAAGGCGGCTCAACAACCTGACAATGGTTGATCGGTTGAAGATTCCCATTGAACGGCTGCACACCCTGCCGGTGAATGATTACTCCAAGCGGATCCTGCTTGACTCCCAGCCCAATCACCAGCCGTGTTTTGAAAAGCTGGATTTTGACGCAGTTATTGATCACCACCCGGTTACCCAGGGATGGGATGCAAAATTTATCGATATCCGGCCTGAATACGGTGCTGTCTCTTCAATGATGGTGGAATACCTGCGTGCTGCCGGGATCAAACCCTCGGTCGCCCTTGCCACTGCCCTCTATTACGGGATCAAGGTGGACACCCAGGACTTTGAAAAGAAGAATATGCAGCTGGCGGACGGCATCTCGTTTCGCTATGTGTTTAATATTGCCAACCGTAACCTGGTGCGAAAGTTCGAGTTGACTGAGCTGCGCAGGTCTGAGCTGAAATATTTCAAGATTGCCTTAAATGAGGTCAAGGCCAGCAAGGGCAGGGCCTATGTCCATTTAGGCCGGGTGGGAACCCCGGATATCATGGTGATAATAGCCGACTTTCTTAACCGGGTGGACAAATTTGACTGGGTGCTGGTTTCAGGCATTTATGGCGAAAAACTGGTGGTGATTATTCGCTGTGACGGGTATCGCAAAAATGCCGGCAAGCTGGCCCAGAAGACCTTTGGTGAATATGGTCCTGCCGGCGGTCACCGGGAGGCTGCCCGGGCCGAGGTACCGCTGAAGAATCTACCCCTGCGTGAAGGACAGGAGTTCACTACCAGTGCACTCATGCGCATTGCCACCCGCCATATGTAGCTGCTGTCTCCAGCGTTCCTGCCGGGTGCATTGTCGGGTAAAGTCTTCCACGAATTCTTGAGTACAGGGAGGCAGGGAAAAGGAAAGAGTAAAAAGGGAAAGGAGTGTATGCCGCATTCTTTTCCTTTTTTACTTCCCCATCTCTTGAGGGCTTACATAAAAGTAGGGGATACATCTAATTTCCTTGCCAAAACAGGAAGGAGTGCAATACAGTATCAGTTGAGAGAATGTTAATCTTTTTCAACAGGTGCCTGTATGCTTAAGCCTTCTACGCTGGCAATGATTCTGGCCGGTGGCCGGGTTGGAGAGTTGGGTGTTTTGACCCATTATCGTCCCAAGTCAGCAGTTCCCTTTGGCGGTTTTGCAAGGGTAATCGACTTTCCCCTGACCAACCTGATGCACTCCGGCATCGAACTTATTGCCATCCTCAGCCAGTATCGCTCCTATTCCCTGATCAACCATATTGGTACCGGTGCTGCCTGGGACATGATCGGTCGCCACCGCGGTATCTCCATTCTGCCCCCGTTCAAGGATTATGAAAATCCCCACTGGTATCGGGGCTCAGCCGATGCCGTATACCAGAACCTGGACTTTATCCGCTACCATAAGCCTGCCGAGATCCTGGTCCTCTCCGGTGATCATATTTACCAGATGGATTACCGGAATATGATCCGCTACCATAATGAGCAGGATGCCGACCTGACTGCAGCCTTTATCAGAGTGGAAAAAAAAGACGCTGCTTCACGCTTCGGAGTGGCTGAGATTGGCGATGAACATGACGAGGGCGGCCGCCTGATCTCCTATGAAGAAAAACCGGAAAATCCAAAGGGGCACTGGGCCTCTCTGACCGTGCTCTGTTTTCGGCCCGAAGTACTTTACGAGGTGCTTAAAGAAAACCAATCAAACTCATCCTATGAGTTTGGCCGTGATATCATTCCCATGATGATGGAGCGGAACATGAAGGTGTATGGCTATAAGTTCCGTGACTATTGGGGGTATACGGGTACGGTTGACGAGTACTGGCAGACCTCCATGGATCTGCTGGGCAGCAATCCGAAAATAGACATGGAAAAATGGGGGCTCAGGACCAACCTTGAACACCGCGGCATTCGTGACTGCCAGCCTCTCAAGGTGGGTAGCAGTGGTGTGCTGGATAACTCCATGGCCTATAACGGTTGTATTGTTGAGGGCACGGTGAAAAATTCCATTCTTTTTCCGGGCGTGCGGGTGGAAAAGGGAGCAGAGGTCAAAGACTCGGTCCTTTTTTTCAATACTATCGTGAAGTCCGGGGCCCGGCTTGATCGAGTGGTCAGTGATGTCAATACCACCTTTGGCCAAAATGTGCAGGTTGGTGTGGCCGGCGCAAACGGTCCGGATAAGGTGACGGTGATCGGCTGGAATAACCATGTGCCCGCTAACATGATCATCGGCAGCGGCTGTACGGTTGCGCCGGGGATTTCGGTGGAAAAATGGCCGCAGCAGGGGCTCAGGGACCTGGAGGATCTGCAATGAGAGAGGCAAAAGATGCACTGGTGCTGTTGCTTGCCGGCGGTATCGGCAGCCGGCTCAATATCCTGGTCGGCCACCGGGCAAAACCGGCCGTCCCCTTTGGCGGTCTGTACCGGATCATTGATTTTTCCCTGTCCAATGTCATGAATTCCGGTCTGACCCGGGTGGGTGTGCTTACCCAGTATAAACCGTTGTCCCTGATGCGTCATATCGGCACTGGTGAGGCCTGGGATTTTACCGGGCGCACCCGCGGCATCAAGATTCTGCCGCCGCGTACCGGTGAAAAGGATTCCGACTGGTACAAGGGAACTGCTGATGCGATTCGGCAAAATATTGATTTCATTCAGGGGAATCCATCTGAGCAGGTGGTGATCCTGTCCGGAGATCATATCTACCAGATGGATTTTGACGCCATGATTGCCTATCACCGGCATAAAAAGGCGGATATAACCATTGGTATGATGGTCGTGCCCAAGAGTGAGATCCACCAGTTCGGGGCTGGTATTGTCGATGACCACAATCGGATTATCGACTGGGAGGAAAAACCCAAAGAGCCAAAGACCAACCTGGCCTCCATGGGAATTTATGTTTTTGATACCAAGTACCTGCTCGATACCCTTTCCCGTAACCGAAAGGAAAACGATTTTGGCATGCACATTATTCCCCGGGCCATTGAAGAGGACCGGGTGTTTGCGTATCCATTCTACGGCTATTGGCGTGATGTGGGAACCATCCAGTCCTATTGGGAAACCAATATGGATATTATCCGACCCGATTCTGAAATTTCGCCGGAAGAATGGGAAATCCGGCCCAATACAGAGGCCGACGGGCTCCCCATGGATAGAGCACCCGGTCGTTTCATCAGCGGCTGCGAAGTGCATTCCTCTATGATCTCTGCAGGCTGTGTTATTGAGGGGACAGTGGTGAATTCAGTGCTGTCGCCCGGGGTTATTGTGAAAAAAGGTGCGGTTGTCCGTGATTCCGTGATTTTTGAAGACTCGGTGATTGAGGCTGATGCCCGGGTGGATCTGGCAGTCTGTGATAAGCGGGTGAGCATTGGCAGGAGTGCGATTGTCGGCTATGGTGATAATAAGGAAATTCCAAACCATAAGTTTCCCTCTCACCTGTACACCGGTATCACTCTGGTGGGAAAGCGGGCCATAGTACCGGCGGGTATGAAAATCGGTAGAAACTGTATTGTAAATCCTGGGTATAATGGTGATAATGCTGTGAGCCCAGCCAAGCTGGAAGACGGCGGAATTCTCTGACAGGGCGGGCTGTAAAAATGCATTGCTTTCCTGTTCTTTTCAGGTAATATCACAGCCCGAAAAGTTGCTGTCCCTTTTGCGCCCGTAGCTCAGTAGGATAGAGCGCCAGATTCCTAATCTGGGTGCCGCAGGTTCGAATCCTGCCGGGCGCACCAACACCTTTCTTTCCTTAAAAAAGTTATATTTTTTCTGATTCGTCTCTGGTATGTTGTTTAATAAATTATTTGTGCGGTGATATCTGTATTTTTACCTGTATCCGCGCAATTTTTAGAATCCTTTTTGGTCGGAGAAGTACATGGGAGCTGTCCAACAAAAAAAACGTGTTTTAATAACCGGTGGTGCAGGTTTTCTTGGATCTCATCTCTGTGAACGTCTGCTTGGTGACGGTCATGAGGTTTTGTGCCTGGATAATTTTTATACCGGCACCAAGGAAAATATCGTTCATCTGATCGATAACCCTTATTTTGAGGTGATTCGCCACGATGTGACTTTCCCGCTTTATGTGGAAGTGGACGAGATCTATAATCTGGCCTGTCCCGCCTCCCCCATTCATTATCAGTTTGATCCGGTTCAGACCACCAAGACCACTGTCCATGGGGCCATTAACATGCTGGGGCTGGCCGAACGGGTCAAGGCCAAGATCTTTCAGGCTTCAACCTCTGAAGTGTATGGTGACCCGGAAGTTCATCCCCAGACTGAGGATTATTGGGGGTATGTCAATCCCATTGGGATACGCTCCTGTTATGACGAGGGGAAACGGTGTGCGGAAACGCTGTTCTTTGATTATCAGAGACAGCATAATCTGGTGATCAAGGTTGCCCGCATCTTTAATACCTATGGCCCACGGATGCATCCCAATGATGGCCGGGTAGTCTCAAATTTTATTGTCCAGGCCCTGCAGAATAAGCCAATCACCATTTACGGGGATGGCTCCCAGACCCGATCGTTTTGTTACGTCGATGATCTGATAGAGGTCTTTGTCCGGTTCATGGCATCGGAGGATTCCTTTGCCGGACCGATGAATACAGGTAACCCGGGAGAGTTCACCATCAGGCAGCTGGCAGAGACGGTTATTGAGCTGACCGGTTCCGGATCGCAACTGATTGAGGAACCATTGCCTGCTGATGATCCCCGACAGCGGCAACCTGATATTACTCTGGCCAGGGAAAAGGTGGGTTGGGAACCGCAGATAAAACTGCGTGAGGGGTTGGTTAAAACGATTGAGTATTTTGATAAATTTTTAAAATCTGCTTGAGCGGATTAAGGAATAACAGCAGTGAAGACAGCGTTTATTACCGGTGTAACTGGTCAGGATGGGGCCTATCTGGCAGAGTTGCTGTTGGAAAAGGGCTACCACGTGCATGGGCTGAAACGTCGGGCCTCATCGTTTAATACCGATCGGGTGGACCATCTGTATCAGGATCCCCATGAAGAAGATGTACGTTTTTCCCTGCATTATGGGGACCTCACCGATTCCACCAACCTTATTCGCATTATCCAGGAGATTCAGCCGGACGAAATTTATAACCTGGCTGCCCAGAGTCACGTGGCCGTGTCTTTTGAAACCCCGGAATATACGGCTAATTCTGATGCATTGGGAACGTTACGGCTGCTCGAGGCCATCCGTATCCTTGGCCTGGAAGAAAAAACCAGGTTTTACCAGGCCTCAACTTCTGAGTTGTTTGGTAAGGTTCAGGAAACACCGCAGACGGAAAAGACACCCTTCTATCCCCGCTCTCCATATGCTGTGGCAAAGTTATATTCCTATTGGATTACTGTGAATTATCGTGAAGCGTACAATATGTACTGTTGCAACGGTATTCTCTTTAATCACGAGTCCCCGGTTCGGGGTGAAACCTTTGTCACCCGCAAAATTACCCGCGCCCTGGCCCGAATCAAACTTGGCCTGCAGGAAGACATTTTCCTGGGTAACATCAATGCCAAACGTGACTGGGGGCATGCCAAAGATTATGTCCAGATGCAGTGGCTGATGCTGCAGCAGGATGCTCCGGAAGATTTTGTTATCGCCACCGGGGTTCAGCACTCTGTACGCGAATTTGTGGAGGTTGCCGCTGCCGAACTGGGCATATCCATCGACTGGCAGGGTGAAGGGCTGGACGAAGTCGGAATTGAGCAGAAAAGTGGCAAGACCATTGTCCGGGTTGATCCCCGCTACTTCCGACCTACTGAGGTCGAGACCCTGTTGGGCGATCCTGCAAAGGCCAAACAGGAACTGGGCTGGGAGCCGAAAATTACCTTTGAACAACTAGTGCAGGAGATGGTCGTAGAAGATTTAAAACTTGCTGAACGAGACCAGATAGTCAGCCAGAAGGGTTATAAGGCGTACAATTATTTCGAGTAGACCAATGAGCCCTCTCCCTTCACCCCTTACTCCTGACTCAAAAATCTATGTTGCCGGCCATCGAGGCCTGGTAGGGGCGGCAATCTGCCGCGCACTTGAGCAGGCGGGCTGCGCAAATATCCTGACAAGGACCCATGACCAACTGGACTTGACGAATCAGGCAGATGTGCGTGATTTTTTTGCAGACAAACAACCGGACTACGTTTTTCTGGCCGCAGCAAGGGTGGGCGGTATTCATGCAAATAACTCGTTTTCTGCTGATTTTATCAGGGACAACCTGTTGATTCAGACTAATATAATAGATTCCGCCTACCACAGTGGAGTAAAAAAGCTCCTGTTCCTGGGCTCATCCTGTATCTATCCAAAACTCTGTCCACAGCCCATGAAGGAAGAGTACCTGTTGACAGGCCCCTTGGAATCGACCAATGAGTGGTACGCGGTTGCCAAGATTGCCGGGATCAAGATGTGTCAGGCCTATCATAAACAGTATGGTTTTGCAGCCATCAGCCTGATGCCGACAAATCTGTATGGGACAGGTGATAATTTTGACTTGCAGAGTTCTCATGTTTTGCCTGCTTTGATCCGTAAGATCCATAATGCCAAGGTTGACAAGGCATCTGAGGTCGAAGTATGGGGAACCGGGAAACCGCAACGTGAATTTCTCCATGTTGATGATCTGGCTGCAGCCTGTCTCTTTCTCATGCAGAACTACAATGATCCGAAAATTGTCAATGTTGGCTCCGGGCAGGAGGTCACCATTGGAAAGCTGGCTCAACTGGTCTCCCGGGTTGTTGGTTTTGAGGGAACCCTCCGTTTTAATCCGGAGATGCCGGATGGAACCCCCCGCAAACTTCTCGATGTTTCCCGCTTGACCGATCTTGGCTGGCAGAGCCATATAGGGTTGGAAGAAGGTGTTGCTGCTACTTATGCCTGGTTTTTGCAGCATCAGGATTCCTTTCGCCATTGAGTCGTTTTGTCAGCGTAATGATACATAATTTTTTTGCATTGTTTCGATTGCTCTGGGACAGACGGCGCCTGATTGGCTCAATGGCTTCCCGGGAGGTTCGGGCACAGTATGTGGGGTCATCACTCGGGCTTCTCTGGACGGTCATTCATCCCGTGGTTATGATCACGGTCTTCTGGTTTGTTTTCAGTATTGGCTTTAAGGCAAGACCTTTAAATGATGTGCCATTTGTAGTCTGGTTAACAGCCGGCCTGGCCCCCTGGTACCTGTTCTCTGAAATCATAAGTGGTTCCACAGGGCTTGTAGTGGCCAATGCCCACCTGGTTAAACGGACAATTTTTTATCCGCAGATTCTCCCCATCGTTAAGATTCTGGCAGCCCTGGTAACCCATCTGGTTTTTTTGTTGGTCTTGCTCTGTCTCATATTTTTTCAGCATCAGCCCTTTCTTTTCAGCTTTTTTCAAGCATTTTACTACTTGGGCTGCCTGGTTGCCCTGGCACTCGGTTTGTCCTGGGCAACTTCTGCCTTGAATGTCTTTCTTCGTGATATCGCACAACTGGTCACCGTTGCCCTTCAGGTTGGATTCTGGGTCACCCCTATTTTCTGGGATATTCAGATGATGCCTGCCCGGGTGCAATGGTTCTTAAAACTCAATCCTGTCTATTATATTATTCAAGGGTATCGTGATTCGTTTATATCGTCCACCCCGTTCTGGCATCATCCACTGTATACCCTGTATTTCTGGTGCATAACCGGAGTGGTTCTGGTCAGTGGGGCCATGATCTTCAAGCGTTTGAAGCCTCAGTTTTCAGATGTTCTGTAAGGGGATTACAGCATGACTGATACGGCGATTTCGGTTTCCAACCTGTCTAAAAAGTATTATCTCTATAAGCGACCCATTCATCGGGTATTGGAGACCTTTCATCCCTTTGGTCATAAATATCATACCTCTTTTGCTGCGCTTTCGAATGTGGATTTTCAGGTTCGACGGGGTGAGTCCGTTGGCATAATCGGTCGCAACGGTTCTGGTAAATCAACCCTGCTGCAGATCATCTGCGGCAACTTGCAGGCAACCGGCGGACAGGTGCAGGTCAAAGGACGAATCTCGGCTCTGCTTGAACTTGGGGCTGGGTTTAACCCGGAATTTACCGGCCGGGAAAATGTGTATCTTTCCACGGCCATCCTGGGCCTCAGCAGGCAGGAGACCGATGCCCGCTTTGGTCAGATCACCGGCTTTGCTGATATCGGCGAATTTATCGATCGTCCGGTAAAGACCTATTCCAGCGGTATGTATATCCGTCTGGCCTTTGCCACTGCCATCTCTGTTGACCCGGAAATTCTTATTATTGACGAAGCCTTGGCGGTAGGGGACATCTTTTTTCAGCAGAAATGCATGGAGCACATGAAGAAGATGATGCAGGGCTGTACCATTGTCCTGGTCAGCCATGATATGCATTCCATAACCAATATGTGTAACCGGGTTATCCTGCTGGATCATGGTCACGTTGCCTATGAGGGGGCACCGCCGGAGGGTGTAGCACAATACACGAAAATCCTCCACAATGAGCAGTTTGCAAAAGGCAGTGACGAGAAAAAACAGGACCGATTGTCTGATGATCTTGTAACGAAAATCCAAACCGTTGCACCCGATTTTGATGAATGGTTGATGATTGCCCGCGAGGATCGTGGAGGTGCCGGCGAAGTTGAAATAGTGAGGGCCTCGGTAACTAGAGATGAACTGCCGATCGCAAATATTCAGCAAGGTGAAAAGGTAACTCTCCGCCTGCTGGTTCATTCCGTGGTTGCTAAAGAGCGGATGATCTTTGGCTATACCATTAAGGATCGGGTCGGCAACGCGGTTTTTGGTGAAAACAGTCTCTGTCTGGGGGACTCAAGCCTGTCCCTGGAAAAGGGCTATTCCATTGTTGAATACGGTTTTATCTGGCCGCAGGTCTATCCGGACAACTATACCCTG
>Ga0209013_10001220_pt1 | contig 23753 bp, 25 predicted proteins | sample Cruoilmetagenom2_FD_187291 | JGI IMG/M metagenome (GOLD analysis project Ga0209013, IMG submission 187291) | Oil polluted marine microbial communities from Coal Oil Point, Santa Barbara, California, USA - Sample 2 (SPAdes) (version 2) | ecosystem: Environmental > Aquatic > Marine > Oil seeps ... | reverse complement strand
AACACGGAAGTTAAGCTCTTCAGCGCCGATGGTAGTTGGGGGTCTCCCCCTGTGAGAGTAGGACGTCGCTGGGCATCAAAGAAAAAGTCGTTACCGAGTAATAATCGGTAACGACTTTTTTGTATTCAATATTCAATCAAAAAGAATTATTAGGCCGTAGGCAGTCTTTCTTTATAGTTAATGCTCATTCATTAATGCATGTGTATTTCCTTCGGTATCTTTAAAAAATGCCATCCATGTCTCTATATCTCCCACTTTTGCAACCATATGCGGTTCATCTATAAAAACAGCGCCTGCATTCTTCATTCTAGAAACTTCACTATTTAAATCTTCCACTTGAAAATACAGGACAGAGCTTGGGTGATTAAATTCCTCCCGTTCAGGTTTACTTAATAGAAGTCTGGTCTCTCCACATTGAAAAAAAGCTAGACCTTCCATTTCAAATAACAAAGTTAATTTAATAACTTCTTTATAAAATGCTACAGTTCGTTCCACGTTTTCTACATTTACTGCGATTTGCCCCAATTTCATAAACTATCTCCCTCATTTCTTATTTACAATAGTTCTCTATTAATCCTGATACTCCTCTTTATCATCTGTATATTGAAATTAAACTAGACAATCAATTTTAAATATTATATACTACATTACAATACTAATGCACTCATTTTCGAATGAGAGGAGAATAATCTCAATGATAATAAATACTGATAGTACAAAGCCCATATATGTGCAAATTGCGGAGTGGTTAGAAAATGAAATTATTGCAGAATGTTTTATGGCTGATGAAAAAGTATATTCACAATATCAGTTGGCAGAGCTTTTCAATATTAATCCCGCTACAGCTGCTAAAGGGCTAACGATACTTGTTGAGGAAATGACTTTATATAAGAAGAGGGGACTTGGGATGTTCGTAGCGCCAGAGGCAAAAATGATGATTCTGGAAAAACGGAGAAATGAGACACTTACAAAAATGGTAACAGATATCGTTTTAGAAGCAAAAAGGTTATCTGTAACAAAAGAGGAACTAATACAACTCATCCATAAATGCGAGGAGGAGATTTGATGAATGTAGTAAATTGTCAAAAAGTAAGTAAAGGTTTTCAGCGAACTAATGCTTTAGAGGATATAACGTTTCAATTGACTGATCAAAAGATTACAGGTCTTATTGGACGTAATGGTGCTGGTAAATCCACTTTGCTCAAAATATTGGCAGGTTTAACTAAGCATAAATCAGGTGAAGTCAGTGTCTTTTCAGAAAATCCCTATAATAACTTAATGGTTTCTGCAAATAGTATTTTGGTGGATGATCAAATGACTTTTCCAGACTCTCTTACCTTAGAAGAAATATTAGGAAGTGCACCAGATTTTTATAAAAGGTGGGATGCCCAACTTGCTAGTCGTCTATTTCAATACTTTATGTTGGATTTTAAGCAACAGCATTCTAAGTTATCCAAAGGTTCAAAAGCTACGTTTAATATGATTTTTGGATTATCTACACGTTGTGAATTGACGATGTTTGATGAGCCAACAAACGGTATGGATGAAGCAGCTCGGACAGACTTCTATAGAGCTTTACTAAAGGATTATATAGCTCATCCTCGCTCTATTTTGATCTCAAGCCATCATCTGACAGAAATAGAGCATTTACTAGAGGATATATTATTAATTCATCAAGGGAAAGTTGTATTGCATCAATCTCTAGATGAAGTAAAGGAATATGTAGTAGCTATTCAGGGACCAATTATAGATGTGGAGCGATGGACAGAAGGGCAAGAAATTTTTCATTCTAAAAATGTTGATGGGCAAAGGCTGTATGTAGTGGTTAAAAATAATTCTAAGTTGGAGAGAGCTCGTCTTGAGGGTGCCGTCATTCAGACGTTACCTGCTAGCGAGGTGTGCATGTATATGACGAGTGAGACGAAAGGGGGAATCGATGATGTTTTTAAGTAATAGCAGCCTAATGAGTGTAGTTCTATCTCAGGTAAGGTTTAAGCTAAATGCATATAGTGGATTGGTTTATTCACTTATTATTTTACAATTAATAGGTTTACTGTTCTCAACTGGATGGTCAAGTAGTGGAACTTCCATTAATAACATATCTATTAATTTGAATACATCATCAATCGATTCAGGGTTCATATTTGTCTCTTTATTAGCTATTTCAGTTGGTAATCTTATCACAACGAGAGCATACCGCTATGATGACTTTTCGTTTGTGGCGACTCGTCTCAGTAGCAACATAGCAAATAGTATCGTATTATTAGTTTTTAGTTGTTATGTAGGAATTACTACTTACTTTTCAGTTTATCTAATGCGTATCTTTTTTACTTTTTATAGTAATAATGTGTTTGTAGAAGGTCCTACTATTTTAGATGATCCTATGAATTCTTTACTAACTGTCCTAGCTATGATCATTTTTTTATGGATGTTCAGCTCGATAGGATACATAGCTGGAACTTTGTTTCAATTGCATAAGCTACTGTTCTTTGGTGTAATAGTAATCATTGTTATGTTGATGATGACAGGGACTTGGATAAGGATATCAGAAACGATTTTTGTTGAGAACAGTTCATTGCTAATATTGACTTCGAAAATTATCGGCATTACGTTATTGATCTTTGCGACATCCACTGCGATTTCTAACTGTTTGGGGGTTAGAACATGAGTAATACTTGGATGATTGTACTAATAGGATTAATACCTGTAGTTCTTGCAATACTCATTGTTCTCTATATAACGAAGAAAGTTAAATTTAAAGGGAGCCTCCGTCTAAATAAACTTGTTATAACTTTCTATTTTTGTATATTAATTGTTTTCGGTGTTGTATATGAAATACTCCCAAAGGAACCCATGTTAGAAAAAATGTCTGAAGAAAAATTACAAAAATTTCAATCGGAAAACAGGATATTTGAAGAAAAGTTATTAAAACAAGAAGAGAGCATATTGAATCCAAAGTTTCTTAAGGAAGAATGGACTCATGAAATAAGTGGGAAAACATTATCTCTTGGGTATATAGGAAATGATTCATATTCTACAAAAGTGGTTGTGGAATGGGTAGACTCTAATGCTCAAAAGATTGAAGGAAAAGTATACCGGTCTCATATAAATGTATATGGCCTAAAAATAGAAGATAAGATTCCCCTTCATGAAGTGGAATGGGTGGGAAATGAGTTAGTTATACATGAACCTTCGGAGCAAGAGTTCACATTCGAGCAGTTTTCTAATGAATTGAGCTTATTTCAGCACACAGATACTATGGAGATCAGAATGGTAAGAGGTTTCACATATATTCATTTGAAAGTACCAAAACATATGGAAATTGTGGATCCATTGGGGCTGCAAATGTACTAAAAACAAAGTGCCTGCTATATGCAAGGCACTTTATTTTAACTTCACATCGAATAAGAATTTTAATCGTCCCATTAGAAGCTTTGAAGGAATAAAGGGGAATAAAAAGTCACGAACTCTTGCGATAGCTAGAGATTGGGTTTGTGCAGTTGCTCCGATTTGGCGAGAAAGTCGAATTACTTTGGCAGTTCGTGCAACTCGCTTCGCTTCATAAAATGCTAACACCTTATCCACATGTTCAAACTGTTTGAAGCCGTTACCTAGAACGATTGCATCTTCAATAGCCTGTCCTGCTCCTTGGCCCATATTGGGGGTCGTAGCGTGAGCAGCATCTCCTAGCAAGACAACCCTTCCAAAGACAAAGTGTCGCAATGGTTTAATATCAGAGATATCATGATGAAGAATGTGTTCTACTGGAGTTGTAGATATCATATCGGTCACGACCTCAGGCATGTGTTCAAATAAGTTGCCGATTTCCTTAGCTGTGAGATGTTGAAGTTGTGAATTCTTTGCAGTTGTATTAATGCAGGCGAACCAATATACTAATCCATTTTTCATAGGAGCCATTCCAAATCTTCCATGTGTAGACCATAATTCAGTAGATGTGTATTCGTCAATTCTTCCTTTGTTCTCTGTTATGCCCCTCCAGCATGTGTAGCCAGCATATCTAGGAACAGAGGCAGGTAGAAATTGTTGTCGTATAGATGAGTGAATACCGTCAGCAGCTAGGAGCAAATCTGCGGTGATAGTAGTGCCGTCTTCGAAATAGACCATTACTTGGTTGTCGTTTTGCTCGACAGATATGCATTTCTTATTGTGATGGAGTGTATTAGGTTTCAGTGCTTCTAGGAATGTTCTATGCAAATCGGCACGGTGAATGGTAATGTTTTCTTGCCCGTATAGCTTTTTTAGTACAGAAAAATCAATCGTATTTAAAGATTTACCATCCTGATTTTGAAAGACCTGTGTATGAAGGACATGACCGTTTGCAAATATGTCTTCTCCTACTCCAATTTCCATCAGGGCTTGCATAGCGTTCGAACCTATACCAATACCAGCCCCAACAGGTTGAAACATTGTATTAGCTTCATATACTTGAACAGAAAACCCTTGTTTTTGCAATGTCACCGCAGCACAGAGTCCGCCGATACCACCGCCTATTATTGCAATATTCATTTGGAAGTTCCTCCGATACTTGTGATATTCTTATTAAAAAGAGGTGGAATTCATGATAAAACTCATAATGTATAATGACATGTATCATAAATCGCTAGAAAATTATCCGCTATCTCAGGAGCAGCTTTCATTCACTGCGCATCCATTAGAATTACTAGAGCGAGCGGACATTCATGCATCGTATACTCCAATTATTATAACGGAAGATGATAAGGTTGCAGGTTTTTTCGTATTAGATACTGGTGATGATAAATTCCATTACACTGATATAGAAGGGAGTATCTTACTACGTGGATATTCCATACATCCAGATCATCAGGGGAGAGGAATTGCACAGGAGTCTATGAAGCTATTAAATATCTTTATAACTAAGCAATTTCCCGATGTTAAAATAATCGTGCTTGGGGTGAATGAAGCAAATAAGGCGGCACAGGCTGTATATATAAAGTCAGGTTTTAACGATGAAGGTAGACGTTTTAATGGAAGGTCAGGTATACAAATTGCTATGGTAAAGAAATTTGTTTAGAATCGATCGATGACATGTGATAATCGATTGATGCAAAGTAAAAATCGCTCAATGACATGGGGAAATCGATCGATGCCTTCCGAGAATCGATCGATTAAGCCCAAAAATTGATCGATCATGGACTTTATTTAATTCTATATAGTACGTCATCGTCCTGATTAGGTGTTCCTCGACCATCCGTGTTATTGGTAATGAAATAAAGTGAATTCCCATCGGAGAATACGTCTCGTACCCGTCCAAATCCTGTAATTGATCGTTCCACTTCGCCAGTTTCTACATTTAAAACTTTAACGGATTCACCCCGTAAGGTAGCTACATATAATTTATCTTGATGAAAGGTAATGCCTGATGGCGCCCATGTTTCATTGTTACCTGATGAGACGATAGGAGATTCAAGTCCTTCTTCTGTTTCCTCTCCTTCGATGATTGGATAACCATAGTTTTTACCTGGTTCCACTAAATTGATTTCGTCGTTTGCTGATTGCCCATGCTCAGCTTCATATAGTGTTCCTTCTGCATTCCAGGCAAGTCCCTGTGGATTGCGGTGCCCCGTAGAGAATATTTCAAAATTCCCATCTTCTTTCATGCGAAGGATTTTTCCATTTAGTGAAGTAGGGTCCTGTGCATTACTCGGATTTCCTGCATCTCCAACAGTTACATATAACGAATCATTTGGTCCAATCTCTAAACGCCCACCATGATGAATATTGCCGGTTGGTATCCCCTCCAAATGAATCGCAGTTTCTTGCCACTTATCATCTCCTCGTTTAAGAGTCACAACTTTGTTAAAGGAATCACCGTTCATGTCATACGTATAGTAAGCATATGCTTCACCGGTTTCATTAAAGTCCGGTTTTAGCACAAAACCGAGTAGTCCAGCTTCAGAGACTGATGCAAGAGTATCCGAAAGTTGAACCGGCTCATGTACAACAGTGCCATCTTGTATACGTGCGATCGTTCCAACACGTTCAGATATATAAAAAGTATTGTCGTGTAAATTGATAGCCCACGGAATATTTAAATTAGTTGCGACTTTTTCCGCTATGGGACCTTGAGTGGGCAACTTTTGAGTCTCCTCCGTGCAGCCGAATAAAAATATTGAAACAACTAACAACCATTTTTTCATGAAATCCCTCCTCGTATTACTAGTTCCCTTACGAGTACTAATTATCCTTTTAAGTGTGATAAGTTTTTTATATGTAAACCGATAATAACTATCGAATTTACTTATGACAATAGTAGGGTTATGCTAAATAGACAATAGAGGTTTTCGAAAGAAGGCATTTAAATGGAGTTTTTAATCTTTTTTATCATAGGAATAGTGGGGAATGTAGTTGGCACATTAGTTGGAGGTGGAGGGCTTATAAGCTTACCGATGATGTTACTAATGGGGCTACCAGTACATTCTGCCATCGGGGCAAATAAAGTATCAAATACAGTTAGCTCGCTTTCAAGTTTCCTAGTGATTTTCAGTAAAAAAGAAGTAACCGGAAAAGAGGCACTTTCAGTATTGGTATTTTGTCTAGGTGGGGGAATATTGGGAGGACTCATCGCATCTTTTCTAAGTGGTGAGGTACTAATGATTATTGCTATTATTTTACTGAGCTTTGCCTTTGTTACTTCTTTTATGGGAAAAGGGAACTTTGGTGGAAAGGAAATCTTTCAGCTAAATAAAAAAACAGCTCCAGCATTATTAGGAATCGGCATGTACGACGGCATGTTCGGTCCTGGGAGCAGCACGTTGGCACTATACTTGTACGCAAGCGAAAAAATTGCATATATACGTGCAGTAGGACTTGCTCGAATTGGAGTATTCTCTAGTTGCTTTGGAGCATCTATAACGTATATTTCTACTGGCAAAATCATCTGGCCGGTTACACTAGCACTAATGTTAGGTGCGATAATTGGAGCCCAGCTTGGACTACGACTTGCACGAAAATTGAAGTCAGAGCATGTTAAGCCATTATTACGAGTAGTTACTGTATTGCTTTTAGTACAAATTGTTGTGGACTATTTGAAGTAAGAGAAAATATATAGGGAAAAAGGCTATCCAAGGGTCGTAACCGACTCTCAGATAGCCTTTTCATTATTGTTTTAAAGCGTCCAGTTGTTTACCAAGCTCTTGTACAGCAATGGTTTCTTCGTCTGTAGTTGTTTGCAGTAATGCTTTTTGTCTTGCAAGTGCTTCTTTGAGTATTGCTAACTCAGCGGATATGTCGGCATCTTCTTGTTCACTTTTTTCGATCAATGAGTTGATAGGGTCGAATAAGTTTTCATGACCAACAATTCTGCCTTCTCCCCACATCAGTTTTTCCTTAGGTGCCTCTAGCACATAGTCTGTGAAATAATCGAATACTTCTTTATCAAAATCGTAAGCATACCAATTGTTGTCGATCGCCCATAGATATTCATCCACCGCAGTAGTTATATCACCTTTTTCTAAAACATCGATAGCTAGTGCGAGGTTATTAATATTGTTTTGTGCATGTTCGTGTGGGAATATTTGTGCATCTTCCCATGTTAAACGAACGAATTGATCTTCAGCGTGTTTGAATGCAGCGAGTAGACCGCTATTTAATTCACGGCTTTCATCATATAATTTTTGTGCAGCTTCTGTATCTTCCTCCGTCAGTGCAGCGAAATAATCTTCATTTACTTTATCGACCTTTGCATTTACCTCTTCTGCAAGAGCAATTGCTTTGTCAATCTCTGCAACTAATTGGTCGGAAGAAACTTCAGCTTGTCCATAAATATCTGCATCAATTACTTTTTTCATTTCCGTTAAACGTGTAGTGAAATCCAGTGGAACCACAGCTGTTTGATCGTAATGCATGGAAAGTAATCCGTATAAATTCAAATGGAATTTAAAGGCTTCTGCATTATATGTTTCTTCGTTATCCAATTGTGAATGATAATGAGTGCGCATAAAATCACTGTCTTGGAAATCATTGCGAAGGGCTGGAACACCAGCAATTCCGAATGAAAAATCATCTGACCATGTACGTAGCGGTGAAACAACAGAAATTCCATCTTTATAAACACCATCTACACTTGGTACAGTTTTTGCAAACTCTGTTAAATAGTTATTCAATTCGTAGACAGAACGAATTTCATCTTGCGTTGTGTGCTCATAGGCTGGAAGCTCGAAGTTCATATTAGCAAAAGCTTTTCCAACCCATTCAGGGTGAATATTGAATATTTGGTTATACGCTCCTGTTGACCAATCATAGCGAGAATTAGAAACTCCCCACTCCTCAGCAGCAAGTGCATTGAAAATAATCGTTTTTTCTGGTTGATATCCACTATCGACTAACCCTTTAGCAACCCCCATCATTAAACCGATAGCTGCATGGTCATCTTGGAATCCTGTGAAGTAAGAATCATAATGAGCAGATAAAATGATATAGGACTCAGGGTCTTTACCGATAATTTTACCATAATAATTATACGATTTTCCATCCATTTTGACGGTTGATTTGGCATCGAATTTTACAGTCATCTCACCATTCTCACTAGATTGTAAAGCTTTCTTCAGCTTATTTGCATCTGTTTGAGACATAGAAAATGCAGGAGCATCATCTGGCCCACAAACATCCTGAGCATTCAGCGCATCCTCATCAGCTTCTCCATATCCTGCTTCTTGAACTGCAATTACTGCAGCAGCTCCTTTTAAATGTGCTTGGTAGGCAGGATAGTTTATCCACCATTCCTCGCGTTGGTTTATGTCAACTAAAACTAGCTTACCTTCAACGTCCAGATTTGCTAAATCATCAGCTGTACCTTTACCACCATAGACAATTTCAAGATCCTTAACACCATTCGTATCGAAGTTAACTTGGTAAGCACCTAAAACAGCTAAATGCTCTTCGCCTTTTTCATCTACGAAAGTCAGATCAGCTTTTTCAAATTCCCATGTGTCTAAGGTAAACTCATCCTTTGTCACTTCAGTAAGTCCAATTTTCTTCATTTCGTCCGCAATTTTTTCCCCAGTCTTCAACTCTGCCTCTGATCCAGCAGTGCGATAACCAAGTTTTTCATTTGTTTTAAATTCTTCTAAGCCCTTCGTGAACTCAAAAGCATAATCGACGTCGACAGCTGATAGATAATCTTCATTTACACCCATTAAATCTTTTTCGGGCACAACTTCTTCTTTTACTTTTGTCGACTCTTCTTTAGGCGCACAAGCCCCCAATGACATAGCAATTACCACCGATAATGCTAATCTTCCTATAAACTTGTTCATTTATCACATTCCTTTACAAAATTTTTAACAACTAGATTATTAAACGATAAAAAATGAATAATTACAAGTGTAACTTTTTCATTATTCACATTCCCTATCTTTCAAAGAAAAAAAAATACATATTGTCTATTTTACACATTTAGTGTAAAATTACACCAAATAGATTGAAAATTCATTTCAAGGGAGCGGTATATGGATAAAGAATATGTAATTCAGCTTATTTCTTTGCGGGTTAGAATGATCCGTCTGGAAAAAGGTTATTCACAGGATAAAATGGCAAGTATTCTGGGAATATCCAAAAAAACGCTTGTTCAAATAGAAAAAGAGCGAGTGCTAGCAGGATGGACTACTGTGATTGCAGTTGGTGCATTGTTTCGAGATAGTGAGATATTACAGTCAGTGTTAGGGGATGAACCACTGGAAGTAATAGAAACTATTGCGCATGATGGCATTGACCGACCGCAGGATAAATCGATGGGTGGTCGTGTATGGTGGAAAGAGATTATTTCAAAGGGGAATTTCCGATTACAACAAAATGTAATTAGTCAGCATTATCGTATTTTAGATGATAAAAATTATCGCTGGTTCAGTTCTTTTGATGAAAAGGAAGCAAGTATTCGTTTAAATGAACTATTTAAAACAGAATAGCGCAACGGGGGGGAAATGGGATGAAGGTCGAGTCAAAAGCCGCAACAGTATTGGTTTCCATTTTTGCATTAATCGTATTAGTGTTCTTTGAAGGTTTCGGTGCGTTGTTTTTACTGCTCATGGGGAAGGTCGATTATATTGCACTGCTCATAACGGTTGGAATCGTACTATATATACTTCTTGTATTTAAAATATTTCATATTCTTCAAACGAAAAAGCAAAAAGTAATCTTTAGAAGTATTGCAGTAGCCGCAATACTAATCAGTGCAATTTCCCCATTAAAAGATGCATATACTCACTTAATACCAACAGTAGATGCAGAGGTGGATATAGATAAGTACGAGCCCTTTTCAGAATTTGGGGAAGCTACTAAATCAGATGAGAAAGCTACACTTCAACTTACTGATGACCTACCAAAATTAGATGGTGCAACTGCACTTTATCCGTTATATGCTGCGATTGTGGAAGCAACGTATCCAGAAAAATCGTATCCAATTTTCGATAGTGAAGTAATGGTGAGCACTACTCAATATGCTTATGAGAATCTATTTAATGGTGCGGTAGATATGATTTTTGCTGCAGCACCATCAACAGCTCAAAGGGAGATTGCGGAGCGGAAGGGACTTGAGCTCCAGATGACTCCTATTGGTCGAGAAGCATTTGTCTTTTTTGTCAATCAAAAAAATCCTATAGACAATCTTACAGTGGACCAGATCAGAGATATATATATGGGAAAGGTCACCAACTGGGAGCAAGTTGGAGGCAATAATGATGAAATTCGTGCTTTTCAACGACCAGAAGACAGTGGTTCACAATCTGCACTTCAATCACTTATGAAGGGGTTACCACTTATGAAGCCACCTTCAAAGGATGTTGTTACAGGAATGGGTGGTATCATCAATGAGGTAACTCAATATAGAAATTATAAGAATGCAATTGGTTTTACATTTAGGTTTTATTCCACAGAAATGGTCGACAATGAGAAGATTAAGCTACTAGAAATAGATGGAGTAGCACCGACGAAGGAAAATATTCGAGCAAATACTTATCCAATTACATCCGAGTTCTATATTGTTACAGCAGGCACGGAAAATCCTAATGTGGAGCAGTTAATTGAATGGATTTTATCGGAGCAGGGGCAAGATCTCGTGGAAAAAGTAGGTTATGTACCATTAAAATGAGATCGATTAGTGGGGAATAACCCAATGTCCATCAATGCGCGTAGAATACTTAGAATATTAGGTCGCAGTGTTTAAGCTGCGGCTTTCTTTGTGTACTAAATAAAAGACTTTTTAATTGTAATGGATTTTATAATACTATTTAAAGAATCTTATGGAACTAAAATATTGCAATACTTTATACATAGGTACATAATTTGAATTAGTGATACTTAAGTCCTTTTAAAAATGTTTCAGATAGGTTTTTTGGGGTATACATCAAGCAAAGTAAATTTGGATATTCCTTAATAGTTAGATTACGCGGAGGAAAACAATGAAATTAAAACAAAAAGCGATCGTTGTAGTTAGTATTTCAATGATTCTATTAGTCACTCTCTTTTTATCATTTTTAAGGCCTATACTTTTGAAAGAATCTATAGACTTAGATAGAGATAATGCAATAGGTGAGGTAAAAAGGGTTCAGAATAATATTCAATCTACATTAAATAATTTAGAGCAAATAAATAGAGACTGGTCTATCTGGGACGACACTTATAATTTTATGATTGACCAAAATCCACAGTACATCGAACGGAACTTAGATCAAGCAACATTAGAAAATTTGAACGTCAATTATATTATATATTTAGACAGCCAAAAAAATCCGGTTTTGCAGGTAGGCTATGACGTGGATAAGCAAGAAATAGTTGCTTTACAGGATGATTTCTATAAAGAATTCCTACCTGCTACGGAAGAAGAAGGAAATATCAGTAAGGGATTATTTGTTACAAGTAAAAATGGATTTTCTTTGGCATCGTTTGAATCTATCTTTCCTAGTGACAAAGAAGGGTCCTCAGTAGGTACTTTAATCATTGGTAAGTACCTTAATGAGCAAACTATTCAAAGTATTGAAGAACAGTTACCATTTAAAATAGACTTCCATGAAGTAACAAACACAGAAAAATCATCTGAACAAATTAATGTTGAAGTAGTAAGTGAACATCAAATGAAAGGAACCATTTTGTTAAAAGACTATCCAGGACAGTTCCTTTTAGAGATAAGCTTTTACATGGATAGAAGTTTTTATATCGTGAAAAAGAGTACAGTTAATAATATAGCATTCAGTTTAGTCATAACAGGCATTATATTCGTTTTTCTTACTATATTTTTACTTAATCGATATATTATTAGTCGGATTAGTAATCTTTCTGAGCAATTGTACTATATACAACGGGAAGGGAATTTGAACTCGCGAATTATTTGTGCAAAGAATCAGTATGACGAGATTTCTAAGCTCGAGAACTCTATTAACCAGGTACTCTCTTCTTTAGAAGAAAAGCATGATGAAGTGATTCAGTTAGCATTATATGATCATTTAACAGGTTTACCTAATCGGTACGCATTTTATAAAGAGTTCGCTAGAAGATCAATAGCTTCTACGAAAGATTTAATCGTACTATTTTTTGATCTTGATGGATTTAAACAAGTGAATGATACGTACGGTCATGAAATAGGGGATCAATTATTGAAAGAATTATCTCAAAGAGTGCAAACGATTACCGCAGAAAAGAATGGACTAGTCGCTAGGTATGGTGGAGACGAATTCTTGGTTTTATTCGATCAATTAAGTAGACTAGATTTAGAAAGAGTTGTTCAGCGTCTATTAGAGGAAATAGGGAAAGAATATAAGTTTAATACTCTTAGTACGCATGTCACTGCAAGCATCGGGATCTGTATATATCCACGAGACGGGACTACTATAGATCAAGTATTGAAAAATGCGGATATAGCGATGTACGCAGCAAAAAGTAGAGGGAAAAACCAACACGTTTTCTTTCATGATATAAGCAATGTATAAACAAAAACGGCACAATTTAATCATTGTGCCGTTTTTGTTTATTTAATTAGTCACGTACAAAGAAATCAAAACCGAGAGAAGTCACTGCACCAAAAATAATGGCCCAAACACCTATACTAATAGTCGACCATATTGTTGTTTTAACTTTAGATGCTCCTAGCGTCATTCCTATAAATGCCGCGACATGTGTACCAATTAATATAGGTCCGAGCATGAGCATCCCCGGTAAACCATATTTATCCCAAAGTTCTTTGGCACGTTCGCTTCTTTTCGATACTTTTTTCTCTTTTCCTTCATTTCGTTTGGCAAGCCATAGTTTAAATTTATCGTACCCGATAATAAGGGCTAGTACCGTCACCATGTTTCCTACGAAACCGACAAGAATAACTGCTAGTGGATTCAGTCCGGCGATAATCCCGAGTGGAATGACCAATCCTAACTCGAGCCACGGAATTGCTGCACCCAAAAATACTAAGAAATAATTCACGATTCATACACTTCCTTCCGTTCTTTATTACGGTACTCCTATAAGAAAAGTTTCACTTTTATAACAGTTCTAGCTCATCGTTCAAATTCTTTACTTGCTGTCTAAAGTATATATAGAAGCAAATCCAAAAAACTATATAGATTGCTAGGAATAATCCCATTGCTAATAAAAAACTAGAAAGGTTAAAAGGCACCCAACCAATTCCGAAAGCCAGTAAAAAGTAGAGAACAACGACCGTCACGAAATGGAGAATTGTTTGCTGCCATAATTGTAGCCTTTTATTTTCAAAATACAAGGGACTTACAGTGAAAAACCAACCACAAAAAATAGATCCTAGCGAATTCTTAAGGAATAGTGCACTGTCTAGCGTATCTTTCTCACTAAATAGAACAACTGAATTGGTCAATATAACGGCGATAAATGCTCCAAAGAAAATCCCAATCATGCTTCTAACTAGGAAGGTTTTCATCCATTTCTCCTCCTGTTCATTCTCAATGCTTCTTTAATAGCACTAACATAAGTGCGGGAGACATATTCTTTCACACCTGATTTAAAATAGACGCATAATGTTCCGTTAAAAGAAGCCTCAAACCTACTTAATTCATGCAAATTGGCAATAACAGATTTAGAAAGTCTTATAAATTTATTGGAGGGGAGCATATCTTCCAACTCGTATAGTTTTTCTTTTAGCTTATACGAACCATTAGCATTCACTGCTATAACAGAGTCATTTTCTGTATGGAAATAGTGGATATCTTGGGGCTTTAGTATATGTTGCATCTCCTCCACTTTACCTACTAAAAATTCTGCTTCGCTCCCCTTTATAAAATCCAGTACAGCTTGCACGGAATCATCTAATGCAGGTGTTTCTATAATTATCTTTGTTTCCGTATAATCACGATCGATATCTAGTAAAACCTTCAACACTGGCTCACACCCCTTTAGATAAAGTGTAATCGTTTCGCAGTGTAGGTGCTATCCTATTTTTCGTTTATGTTGAATACGAATACAAATGAATGCTACTAGTACAAGTACAGCTAAATAACCAACAGAAAAAACCGTCTGTGAGTCCATAGTAAAATGTCCGTTCCAAACAGCGATGAAGAGATTGTTCATATGATACAGAGGGTTAAACTTTGCGATTACTTGTATAAAGTTTGGCATGACTTTTATAGGCATAGCTAAACCACCTGTGAAAATAATGACCTGAAAAATTACTATCGAGAACACCAATGCACTGTTCATCCGTTGAAAGAAAGAGTAAATCGCAGAAGCCAAGATTAGCATAACCGCATTCAATATGATGAAAAAACCGTAGGACAATAGAATACTCCAAAATCTAATTTCTAAGTCATACATAAGAAAACCAATTATTGAAATGAGTATAAATCCAAAGCTAGTCATTATAATGGCACGAATAATACTAGAAAGGAGCAGCATATTTTTAGAAACAGGAGAGATGCTGATTCTTTTCTCTACTCCTGTTGTGCGCTGCATTACTTGATCAAAGCCGAAAGCGAAAAACACAACCGTAAATGTGATAACCAAGATAAAGGAAGGGGTATAGGTTTCGGCATAATTTAAGTTACCAGAATAAGTTTGATCTCCAAACAATTGCCCCATGAATAGGTACGTAACCGGTGGAACTAAGATGGTGAATACTAAATAAAATAATTCTCTTGAAAACATCAGTAAGTCATATTTCAATTGAGTTAATAACATATGATTTCCTCCTATATTGTTACTTTCTGAAGATAAAATTCATGGACAGATACAAAACCAGAAGCAAGAATTCCAGCTGTCGTGTCGAAAACTTCGGTTTTACCATTATTAAGGAGCATTACTTTGTCACAGTACATTTCAATTTCCTCCATATTATGGGTAGTCAAAATGACAGTTCCACCAGTGCGAGTGTTGTAAGCAGTAATATAGGACCAAAGCATATTGCGCATATGTGGATCTAAGCCTGTAGTTGGTTCATCCAAAATCAGTAACTTCGGTTCAGATAAAAAGGCAATAGCTAAACTGACGATTTGTTTCCAACCACCGGATAGTTTTTCAAAGTATTTTTTACGATGAGGCTCTAATTGAAAATCCGAAATAATCTGATGTATATTAACATTGGATTGATAGTAAGATTTGAATAATTTCAAGAGTTCTTCTACTTTTAATGTTTTATAAAATTGAGTGGGCTGAAGAACGACGGAGATCTGCTTACGAATTTGGTCTAACTTAGTCTTTTGAATATCTTTTTGAAATAGAACGACATGACCTGCATCGTATTTTTGGATAGTCATTAAAATCTCCAAGAAAGTAGACTTTCCGGCTCCGTTCTTTCCTATCACTCCGATTATTTCTCCAGCCTGTGCTTGAAAATTTATTCCTCTTAAAACTTGATTAGTGCCGTATGCCTTTTCTAAATTGTGCACTTCCACTATATTCATGGTGATTCCTCCCGTAACTTCTTTGTACACCAAGTGTATGTCAAACTACTGTCACGGTCTGCAGTATCAAGGTGAGATGTAAGGGTGGGAAAGTAACTTGCGGAAAAAGGAAGGTAAGTTGCAGGAGTTCTAATATATCAAAACTACATATAGCAGAAAATTGGAAAGAGTGCGATAATATGTTTCGAAGTACTTTGGACAGGGGTGAGTCGATTGGTATATTTAAGTATGGTATTTTTTCAAGTTGTAGTCCCGATTCTAATAATGCTTGCGATTGGGGCCTTCCTTCAACTGCGGTTCCGTTTTAACTTAAAAGCACTGGCAAATCTACTCACGTATTGTTTAATGCCTGCAGCCGTATTTATTAATATTTACGAAACACAAGTAAATGCAAAAGTGCTTGCTAGTATAATCGTTTATTTACTTATCTATAGCGGTGGGCTAATGATGATTAGCTGGTTAATTAGTAAGTTATTAAAACTTGATAGAAGCCAAGCAGCAATCTTCAATAATAGTATTGTTTTGATAAATTCAGGGAATTATGGGATTCCAGTTAGTCAAATGCTGTTTGTGGCAAATCCACTTGGAACGTCCATTCAAATAATCATTGTTATTTTCCAAAATATCATTACTTATACATACGGTTTGTATAATTTAATCTCCTCAACTAAGACTGGTTTGGATGTTCTTCGCAGCTTACTGCGCTTACCCATTGTTCACGCATTAATTATTGGTGCAATAATGAATTATTGGAATATAGGTCTACCTATTACACTTAGAATTCCAATTGACTACCTAGCAAATGCATTTATATCAATGGCCCTTATTACATTAGGTGCTCAGCTCGCACAGTTAGAGTTCAAAACAATCTTTAACAAGGTTATTTTAACTAGCACAGTTGGTCGCTTACTACTTGGACCTATGTTAGCCTTCGGATTAATCCTTTTGATGGGATTGGATGGAGTAGTAGCCCAGTCCTTATTTGTTGCCAGTTCATTTCCAACCTCTCGCAATAGCTCTACATTGGCGCTAGAGTATGATGTGGAACCTAATCTAGCAGCTCAAATTGTATTATTTTCTACTATTATGAGCTGTATAACGGTAACTATTGTGATTTATATTTCAACTATTTTATGGGGATAGAGTGTGGTCAATATGAAAAAGATGTCGTTACAATCACGTATTTTTTTATTCGGAGCTGTATTTGTATCGCTAGTAGCCATTATTATTGGAATTTCCTTTTACTTTATTGTTTCACATGCGGTGGAGCAACAGGTTGGAGAACGAGCCCTTAGTATTGCGAAAACGACCGCGGAGCGTCCAGATATTTTGGCAGGATTTCAAACAGAAAACCCAACATTAGTACTTCAGCCAATTGCATCTGCCATACAGGAGAGAACTGGAGCAGAGTATGTAGTAATCGGAAATGAAGACGGAATTCGCTATGCACACCCTATTAAAGGAAGAATAGGTCAAAAAATGGTCGGTGATGATAACGAACAAGCTCTTATTCATGGGAAATCATATATATCCGAAGCAACAGGTACATTAGGAAAAGCTTTGAGAGGAAAGGCCCCTGTAAGAGATGAAAGTGGTCAAATTATTGGGGTAATTTCGGTCGGTTTTTTAAAGGATAATATTGCTACCATCTTTGCTCAGTATATAAATAACATTGTTTATATCGTACTTATCGCTATTGTTCTAGGAATTATTGGGTCGAGTATATTGGCTAGCAATATAAAAAAAGAATTATTTGATTTAGAGCCATCTGAGATAGCAAATCTTTTTACCGAGCGAAACGCTTTAATAGAGTCTGTCAGGGAAGCAATTATAACAGTCGATGCTAATGGGATTATTAGAATGGTAAATAACGCGGCTTATGAGATTTTATCGCTACCTACCCGCACAGAGTTAATAGGCCGTAGCATTATGGAAGTTATTCCAAATACAAGCCTATTGCAAGTAATGGAATCGGGGGAGGGACATTTAGACCGTCCTATGGAGATACGAGGTAAAAAAGCAATAGTTAACCGTATACCAATACGTGTGGGAGATCAAATCGTTGGAGCAGTATCTAGCTTTCGTTTGCAGTCTGATTTCGATCGTTTGACGGAGGAATTATCGCAGGTCAAACAATATACAGAAGCGCTGCGTGCCCAAACACATGAATATAATAACTCTTTATATACAATCTCTGGCCTCATCCAATTGCAGTCATACGATGAAGCCCTAGATATGATTCACGTAGAAACTGCGGAGCATCAATCACTTATACAATTTATGACAAAACGTTTGCAGGATCCTTTCCTTGGAGGAATCGTAATTGGTTTTTTCAATCGTGCAAGAGAGTTAAAGATCCGGTTTATTTTAGATGAGGATAGCAATTTAGAACGTTTACCAAAACACCTTCACAAAAATTTATTGGTCTCAATCATAGGAAACTTAGTAACGAATGCGTTTGAAGCAATTGAAAGTTTTCCAGAGGAGCAGCGAGTGGTTCGTATATTAATAGTAGAGACAGACGAAGAAATACTAATAGAAGTAGAGGACTCTGGAAAGGGAATTGCAGATAGTTTGTTCAAGAAAGTGTTAATGGAGAAATTTTCGACTAAAAACGAGGTTGATCGAGGATATGGATTAATGAAGGTTCAGGATAATGTAAATGATTTAGGTGGAGTTATTGCATTAGAAACCGGTGACTTAGGTGGGGCATTGTTTATCGTTTCGATACCAAAAGGGGGGTACTTATATGATAAAGCAGATTGAAATCTTAATCATAGAAGATGACAAAAGAATTTCAGATATACATCGACGATTTATTGAGAAATTGGATGGCTTTCAAGTAATTGGTACAGCAAACACTGCAGAAGAAGCCAGGGACTGGATTCTATCCTATAAACCAGATTTAGTACTTCTTGATGTTTATTTGCCGGATGCACTTGGGACAGATTTGTTAGTGTTCATTCAATCACATAGTCCAGAAACGGATATTATCTTTATAACAGCAGCTGCAGAATCTGAAATTGTCAAAAAAGCATTTCGAAGCGGGGTTGCAGATTATATTTTAAAGCCATTAACTTTTGAAAAATTTAAGGAGAGTCTACTTGGATATAAAGCGAAAAGAGAAATATTAGCTGCAGAAGGAAGTGTTGAGGAAAATTTGATAAAGTCCCTATGGAATAAAACAATGACTTCTCCGATATTTTCTGATATAGCACCTCCTAAAGGGATAGATCCAATAACTAAAGAGAAAGTGGTTAACTATATAAAAAAACTAGAGAATGGTATCACTGCTGAGTCCCTTGGAGGTGCAGTAGGGATAAGCCGTTCCACGGCGAGACGCTATTTGGAATATCTAGCATCGGAAAAACTTGTTTATGCAGAATTAATTTATGGAACCGTTGGCAGGCCGGAGCGGAGATATTTCATCAAATCATCGTGAACTTTATGGACAAAATGCACTTTAAGATCATTATCTAACTTATTACCAAAAGCATTGAATACATAGAATGTTTTGATAAATTATATACAGGCGGGTGAAAGCGCTATCAAAATATTAGGTATAAGGGGGATAATAAAAATGTGGAAGAAAATCACGTCAGTTGCTTTTGCGGCAACTTTGGCACTGGGATTAGCTGCTTGTTCATCAAGTGAAGATGAGGATGCAGATGCAGCGTCATCGGGTGGATCGGATTATCCAAAAAATAATATTACAATTGTTGCTCCATCTGGAGCTGGCGGTGGATGGGATTTAACGGCTCGCTCAGTTGCCAAGATTATGAACGATACAAAGTTAGTAGAAAAAGCTATTCAAGTGGAAAATAAAGCAGGTGGCGGTGGAGCCGTATATATGGCGGAATTTGCTACGAAAGAAGTAAAGAACGACTATGTACTAATGGTAAAATCTCCACCTATTTTAATAAACAATAATAAGGCTGAAGGAAACAGTCCTTATGGCTATAAAGATACTACACCACTTGCACAGTTAACTCGGGACTATGGTGCAATTGTAGTTAAAAATGACTCAGCTTTCAAATCATTACAAGATGTGCTGGATGCTATTAAAAAAGATCCCACATCCGTTACATTAGCAGGTGGATCAGCTCCGGGTTCTATGGATCACTTAGTAGGGGTTTTGCCTGCATTTGAAGCTGGTATTGATCCCAAATCTGTGAAATATGTTTCATATGACGGTGGTGGAGAAGCAATAGCAGCACTTTTAGGTGATAATGCGGATGTGATTGCAACTGATGCCTCTACGATTGCAACATATGTTAAATCAGGAGATGTTCGTGTTCTAGCGGTTAGTTCAACTGATCGTTTAGAAGGAGAGCTTTCTGACGTACCAACTTTTAAAGAATCAGGTATCGATGCAGAGTTTACAATATGGCGTGGTATTTTTGGGCCGTCAGAAATGTCCGATGATGCTAAAAAATATTGGGATGAAAAAATTGGGGAAATGGTTGAAACGGACGAATGGAATGCAGAGCTTGAGAAAAATGGTTGGGCGAGCGAATATCGTAATGGTGAAGAATTTACTACCTATTTAGAAGAGCAGGATAAAGTGATTGTCGAGTTATTAACAGCACTTGGAATGCAGAAATAAGTTTGTAGGCGGCTTATCGGTCGCCTTTTCTATTAGGAGGGATAAGCTTGAATCAAAAATTTGATAGAGTTGCAGGAATTGCTTTTTTACTAGTCGGTATACTCTTTTTCATAGAGAGTCAAAAAATTTCAGACAGCGCTTATGGATCATCTGTTGGACCAAAAATCTTTCCAATGGGTCTTGGAATTATTTTGACAGCGCTAAGTATTCGCTTACTCTATGAAACTTTTAAATATAAAACAGAAGATACGGCTAAGGAGAAATTACAATATAAGAAGTTCTTTATAATTTTTGGAAGTGCTCTTTTATATGCATTTTTCTTAGAAAAAGTAGGATATATCATTTCTACATTTCTCTTTTTACTAATTGCGTTCCAAACGTTAGAACGTGGCAAGATAATCTATTCCATTATTATCTCTACTGCATTTTCTTTCGGTATTTATTATATGTTTTCGGAGCTTCTGGGAGGATCGTTACCGGGGTTTCCACTGTCTTAGGGGAGGGGTTTAGTAATGGACACATTACAGTTTTTAGCGGATGGCTTCGCAATTGCGTTTCAGTGGCATAATATTCTATTTGCATTAATTGGAGTTATTATTGGGACGGCAGTTGGTGTCTTACCAGGGATCGGTCCAATGAGTGGGGTGGCTCTCCTTATTCCTGTAACAGCAACGATTACTTCAGGTATGCCAACAGGGGCAGCAGCAGCTAGTTCAATTATTTTACTAGCAGGGGTATATTACGGAGCCATGTATGGTGGATCGACTACTTCTATATTACTGAATACACCAGGAGAATCATCTTCAGTCGTGACGACTTTAGATGGATATCAGATGGCGCAGCAAGGAAGAGCTGGAGCTGCACTTGCTATCTCAGCTATCGGCTCATTTGTGGCGGGTATCATTTCCTTAATTGGATTAGTACTCTTAGCGGAGCCTCTATCCAATATTGCAATAAAGTTTGGGCCAGCAGAGTATTTTTCCCTCATGTTATTAGGTCTAGCTGCTGTTAGTGGTCTGGCAGGAAAGTCGATGACAAAAGCAATAATGATGACGGTTTTCGGACTTATGTTAGGGACAATTGGGATAGATGCAGTTTCAGGTATTGCTCGATTTACATATGATCAGCCTATTTTGTTTTCAGGTTTGGAATTTTTAACAATTGCAGTTGGATTATTTGCGCTTGGAGAAGTAGTAAAAACGGTTCTCGAAAAAGATGAAGAAACTGGTAGCATAGCAAAAATTAATCGAATATTACCTACGAAACAGGATATGAAAGATAGTGCAGTTCCTATCGTACGTGGCTCGCTAATGGGTTTCTTTATAGGTGTTTTACCGGGAGCAGGAGCAACATTGGCATCATTTTTCTCTTATACAACAGAGAAAAAGTTAAGTAAGAACCCAGAGAAATTTGGGAAAGGTCACATTGCAGGGGTAGCAGGTCCAGAATCTGCGAATAATGCCGCTTCTGGTGGTGCAATGATACCGCTACTAACTTTAGGGATACCCGGGTCAGGAACAACCGCAATATTGATGGGTGCGCTTATAATGTATAACATCCAGCCAGGTCCATTATTATTTGATGAACACCCTGAAGTTGCTTGGGGACTTATAGCTAGTATGTTCATCGGGAATTTAATGCTACTTGTGCTAAATATGCCGTTAGTTCGAGTCTTTGCAAAAATTATCCAAACACCGAAAAAGTACTTATTGCCAATGATAATTGCCATTTCTTTTTTCGGAGTATATGCAGTACAGTATACAACGTTTGATCTCTATTTATTGTTGGGATGTGGGGCGTTAGGTTATTTACTCTCAAAAAACGACTATCCAGTTGCACCTTTAGTACTCGCTCTTGTATTGGGGCCAATGATTGAAAATAATATGCGTCGGGCCTTAACGATTTCAAATGGCGACTTTAGTATATTTGTGACAAAGCCATTATCGCTAATATTTATCGTTGCAGCAGCTGCTTGGTTGTTAGTTCCACTATTATTGAAGCTTAAGGGACGTAAAATTATTATTAATGAGGAAGATTAAAAAAATGCAGACTTCGTATTCAGGAAGTCTGCATTTTTTATCGTTTAGGTAATTATAATTTTTTTTTTTATGAAGATAACTTTTAACTATTGAATCACTGATCACACTCAAGCGCAGAGCCTTCATTCATTAGGATGGGTTGGGTTTTGATTGATACCTAATGAATGTAGAGCTTGCTTTACTGTAGACATGGTAGGAATGGAGTCTAGTCTATAATCTAATTGTATAGCCGATAGAGCCAATTGTGGTCTTAACCCTGTAATAATCGAGCGTACTCCAAGCAATGATAGTACAGCATTAATCTTAAATAGATAATTTGTCACAACACTGTTTATTGTATAAATGCCAGAAAAATCAATGATTAGGCAACTAATGTTTTGTTTTTGTACCTTAAATGGTACCTCATCCAGTAGTTGTCTTGCTCGATCCTCATCGATTGACCCCATCAAAGGTAATATAGCGATACCATTTAAGACAGGAACTATTGTAGCCGAGAGTTCATTGATTTCTTTCATAATTTCACGTTGCTGCAATTCTTTTTCTTTTCGCACCGTAATATCTCTAACATAGGTCTGTATTGCTTTTGTTTTTCCAATTTGAACGGGGTGACAATATAGTTCAACTTCGACAGTAGTCCCATCCATTCGGTAAATTGTTTCTTCTATAACTTTAGCTGGCTGTAGATAAGCAGAGGAGATTCTGTTTTCTATAGCTACTTTGGAGGTTTCTTGAAAAATATCTAAAGGACTAGCCCCAATAATTTTATCTTTAGTTGCTCTAAAAAAGTCTTCTGCGACATGATTAACATCAATTATTCTAAGATTAGTGTGAATAATCAAGGGATCACGTGAATACTCCATAATCTCGCGATAATCAATTTGCGATATGTTTGTGTTCATCTAAAAGAACTCCTTAATACTCCAGTATTTCTTGTTAAAGAAAATAGAGAGAAATTTAATGTAAGAATATTAACTTCCCCTTCAGGGAATGTAATTTCTCATTATTGTTAACTCATCATACCATTCATATAACAATTATTAAATTTATAAAGACAGGATAACGGAAATAGCTTTTTAACTTTTTTATTTCATTTAATCTTTTCAGTAGACAAATCATAAAATATGTTATATAGTTAAGACAATAATTAAATTGCTTAGATAGAAACAATGAATTCACATATTACAAAAAGTAATCGTGAGTCTTCGGTAGCTTTTTATA
>Ga0209013_10001219_pt1 | contig 23756 bp, 19 predicted proteins | sample Cruoilmetagenom2_FD_187291 | JGI IMG/M metagenome (GOLD analysis project Ga0209013, IMG submission 187291) | Oil polluted marine microbial communities from Coal Oil Point, Santa Barbara, California, USA - Sample 2 (SPAdes) (version 2) | ecosystem: Environmental > Aquatic > Marine > Oil seeps ... | reverse complement strand
TACGAAGCCATTCTCGGACAGCCTCCTAGTGCCCGAACTAAAACTGTCTTTTTCGTCAATTTCTGCGCCTGCCTGTGCGTATCTGCACGCAGACAGGTCAGATAAAAATTTTAATCCTCAAAATACCCAATGTATTCCTGCCTGCCCCGTAGGTCTGGCAGATCGTACTGGGGCGGTTAAAATTTTGATCTTCCTTGACCTTGACAGGCAAGCGAGCTGGCGAGACTCCTAAAAATCCTAGTTTTCGTTCAGAAACTAACTAAGGTAAATTGATGACCTTTTCACTATCATAAATAAGTGCCAAAATGAACTAAAATAATTTAAGGAGTATAAGCTCAATAAATAGGGGCTTTATGCCACCATTGGGCCAAGAAATTGCCAAATCCGTTGTCCCCTATTTATTGAGCAGATACTCTAGGAACTCGTAAAGAAATAAGTCTATGGGGGTTCACGCTCATATTTAGATCAGATTTGGTTAGTCCAATTAAGCGGAGGAATAAACCATGGATATCAAGGTATTGCTCACAACTTTTGGGATGATTTTTCTTGCTGAATTAGGCGACAAGACACAATTGGCGACCCTTGCCTTTGCTATTGAAAACAAATCACGCCTTGCTGTGTTTATTGGATCTGCGGGTGCACTTGTGCTGACATCCCTGCTGGCCGTCGTCTTTGGATCTGCTTTGAGTAGCCTGGTTCCTGCAAATTATATTAGGGCAGGTGCCGGGGCTTTTTTTATCATATTAGGCTTATGGATGATAGTATCTCCATCTCTATTTCGGATCTCCCCATAGAAATCGGTCACACATAGCCTGGGGCAGACGGGAGCTGACTTTGACGAGGAGAGTTACAGCGAAAAACGAGAAAGCCACCCTGGCCCAAAGCACTCCCGAGAGATGACCTCCGATCATAACCATGAGCAGGGTATCTTCAAAAAGACTGTGGGATAGTCCCATTAAAGTAAGAGAGTAAAATACGTCCTTTTTATCGATATGGCCTGACCGGGCCTCATGGATAATAAGTCCACCGCCGTAAGAGATGCCCAATGTATTGCCAATAATAGTGATGGTTGATGCCTTTGGTCCAATACCCATGACTTTTAGTACCGGCCTTAGGACACGGTTCATAACATCGACAATTTTAAGTTTTTCGAGTACCCGCATTAGCAAGAAAAGCCCAAGTATGATAAGGAAGATAAAGAAGAGTTTTTGAGCTTCGCCGGTCACCCAAGACAGTAAAGAATCATTCTGGATTGGGCCTTTGGTGTCAGGCGTAAGAATAATCTTGGCCGGCTCCTGGAGAAGGCCAAAGTGAGAGTAGATAATATAGAGGAGCCACCCAAGAAAAAGGGCCGAGCCCAGGCGAGAGATTGCCTGAAACATCATGTGTGGGCCTGATTTCTGAGCGATTTTTAACTCAATCGGCAAGGTGTGGGCCACAAGTATCATAGTGCACAGCACTGTAGCCTGCGCAGTTGTTATCGGTGTATCTTTAACCAGGGAAAGGAGCACTATAATTGAACCATAGATGTTGTTTACCATGGCAGTTGCCCAGACAAAACCCATTTCTGCAGGCAGACCTACAAATTTCATAACTGGGCCAAGGGGTATGGCCAGATATCTGATCAGGTCAAATTCCTGAAGGATTTTTACTACAATAATAACCGGAACCATGATCTTGAAAAGGTCGAAACTTACCCTCAGAGGGTCACGCAAAACCTGTCTCAAGGCATTTACAAGTGATTTCTTTCCGTTCATGGTGTCTCTTCCAACACTGTTGGATTTGTGAAATGACTTCCTCTTTCGGCACCAAATCTTTACGTCATCTCCTAACAATATTCAATCAAAAAATCTTCAAAACCCATCCTGACAGACAGATTCCATTTGGATTTACCAATAGCGCCGGACATAGGTTTTTGACAAAACCCTTTTTATGGGTTAAAAATATTTTTTTTGACATGAGGGGCCTTTTATTTCTTGGACTTTTTACGCCTTCTGTTATCATGTAGATGCTGACGTATAAGCGCAATAAATAGGGGCGTTATGCCACCATTGGGATAAGGGTTTGGCTATTTATTGAGCAGATACATGCTGACATAAAGGAACCAAATGATGCCTAAAATAAGGAACTTTAGTATTATTGCCCATATAGACCACGGGAAATCCACACTTGCTGATCGTCTGATTCAAAGGACCGGACTGGTGGAAGACAGGAAGTTCCGCGACCAGATCCTGGACGACATGGATATTGAACGGGAAAGGGGAATCACAATAAAAAGCCAGGCCGTCACCCTCCCCTATATCAACAAGAATGGTGAACAATTTGAGCTAAACCTGATCGACACGCCGGGCCATGTAGATTTTTCTTATGAGGTATCCCGTGCGTTGGCCTCATGCGAGGGTGTACTCCTTGTTATCGATGCCTCCCAAGGAGTGGAGGCCCAGACCGTGGCAAACCTTTATGCGGCAATGGAACACGACCTGGCAATAATTCCGGTTATCAATAAAATCGACCTGTCTTCAGCAGATATTGAAAGTGTTAAAGAACAGATAGAGGTAGATCTGGCCCTTGATTCAGACACGGCTATCTTATGTTCTGCCAAGAAAGGAACGGGCATCGAAGATGTGCTTGAGGCTGTTACGGAACAAATTCCACCTCCTTCAGACGATGCTGACGGACATTTGATGGCCCTGGTATTTGATGCCCATTATGATCCTTTTCGTGGAACTATCGTCAGTTGTAGAATTTTCTCCGGCCATGTCAAGTCTGGTGACAGGATCCGGCTTATGTCCAATGGGGCTACATATAAGGTCGAGGAAGTGGGCATCTTCCGTCTGGGGAGAGAACCCAGGGGCAGACTTTCTGTAGGAGAGGTTGGTTATATTATTGCGGGCATAAAAACGGTAAGCGACACAAGGATCGGTGATACCATAACACTGGATTGTGATCCGGCCCCCAATCCTCTGCCTGGTTTCAGAGAGGTAAAGCCGGTCGTCTTTTCATCTGTTTATCCCGTCACATCAGAAGACTATACTGCCCTGACTGATTCCCTGGAAAAATATAAACTGAATGATGCGGCCCTGGTTTTTCAAAAAGATTCATCTGCGGCCCTAGGCTTAGGCTTCCGTTGCGGCTTTCTTGGTCTCTTGCACCTGGAGATCGTCCAGGAGCGGCTTGAAAGGGAGTTCGGCCAGTCTATTATTATGACCGTTCCCACGGTTCAGTACCGGTTTGTACTTGCTAATGGAGAAACAATCAGGGTGGACAACCCCCTGTATTATCCGGACCCTGCCGGCATCGAAAAGGCTATGGAACCATATATCAGAACCAGCATCCTTATCCCGGAACGTTATATGGGTGTCGTCATGGAACTCTGTCTGGAGCGAAGAGGCGAGAACAGTAGGTTTAACTATCCCACTCCAGGCCGGATCGAGGTCCAAATTGATATGCCATTGGCCGAAGTTATATACGACTTTTATGATCGCCTCAAGACAGTAACCCAGGGCTATGGCTCATTTGACTATGACCTTCTAGACTACCGAAAAAATGATTTGGCAAAACTGGATATCCTTGTAAATGGGGAGAAGGTTGATGCCCTGTCACAGATTGTCCATCGGGACCATGCAAGGTCCAGGGCAGTCCAGGCCTGTAAAAGGCTAAAGGAAGAAATACCAAGACACCTTTTTAAAATTGCCATTCAGGGTGCCATAGGCGGCACAATTATTGCCCGATCCACAGTCTCGCCTTTTAGAAAGGACGTTACAGCCAAATGCTACGGGGGTGATATTACCAGAAAACGCAAGCTCCTTGAAAAACAGAAAAAGGGCAAAAAACGAATGAAAATGGTCGGCTCTGTCGCTATCCCACAGAGTGCTTTTGTGGCAGTCTTTAAGACCGACAGCAAGTAATAAATCGGATAAACATAATAGGTAACAGCTCAATAAAGAAGATACGTAATAGTCCATGAAATTACCCGGTCTTTATGTCCATATCCCTTTTTGCAGATCTAAATGCCCTTACTGCGGCTTTTATTCTCTGGCCTCCACTTCTCTCGTTTCACGATGGCTGGATGCCTTTAAAAAAGAAGTCATTTCTTACAGGGGCCGATTCAGGTGTTTTGACAGCCTGTATCTTGGCGGCGGCACTCCAACCTTTCTTGAGGTTAAAACCCTTAAAGCAGTAGTTGATTGCCTCTTTTCCAATTTTGATTTTGCACCGGATACAGAGACTACCATAGAGGCGAATCCCGCTGACCTGACCCCGGAAAAAATAAAACGCATAAGGGGTATGGGATTTAATCGAATTAATGTAGGTGTTCAGTCTTTTGATGACGAGGCGCTGCTGTTTCTGGGAAGGAGGCATACTGCCGGGGAGGCGGAGTTGGTGTTGAAGAGACTGAGGTCTTGCGGATTTGATAATATCGGCATTGATCTTATATATGGATTTGAGGGACAATCCCTGAAGGGGTGGATCGAGACACTAAAAAAGGCCCTTGTATTCAGGCCCGAACACCTCTCGTGTTATCAGTTGACCTTTGAAAAGGGGACCCCTTTTAGTAAAATGAAGGAAAGGGGTATGATTATGCCCCTGGGCGAGGAGAAGGAATGTGACTTTTTCACCTCCACATCCAAATTTCTGGAAGTTAACGGTTATGACCATTATGAAATATCCAATTTTGCCAGAAAAAAGGCCTTTTATTCCCGTCATAACCAAAAGTACTGGTGTCATACTCCATACCTGGGGCTTGGCCCTTCGGCCCATTCGTTTCATAATTCGACACGTTGGTGGAATGTCCGATCAATCAGGAAATATTGTGAGGCCCTGGAAAACAGAGAGGCCCCTGTTGAGGGTCGTGAAGGTCTGACAAATGAACAAATGATACTTGAATCAGTAGCCCTTGGTCTAAGGACAAAAAAGGGGTTTGGCCTCAAACAGATAGGACATGATCCAAAAATGATGGAGATGCTCTTCCGACTGAAAAAATCGGGCCACATTAGAATCGATAAAGACAGTGTTGTGCCCACTGAAAAGGGGTACCTCGTGGCCGATTGTCTTCCCCTCTATGTAATAGTTTAGGTTTCATCCGGGTTTCTGCATACACCACAGCGATAGCACTCACCCACATGGCATACCTCCGATTCTTCCGCCTTCAGTGCAAGGTCATGTTCCCTGATTAGATGTGTTTTTAAAATGCCGTTATCAATAAAGTCATATGGGAGTATCTCATCAAGGCCCTTTGGGCGGTATACAAAGAAATCCGGGTTTAAATCAGAAAAACGAAGCGCCTTGTTCCAGTCTCCATTTAGTTTGTGGGCCAATAAAAGAATCGATGCGACCCTCCTGTCTCCCATTGACAGTAGTGTCTGGACATAGGCCCACTTGGGAACATCTGAATTCACACTGATACCGCCTTCCTTGATCAGTGCCTTTTTCAGTCTTTTATGCTTTTCTTTGAGGGAGGATATTTGTTCCAGAGGAAACCACTGGAAAGGGGTAAAAGGCTTTGGAACAAAGCAATTTACACTCAACTTTATTTGGCCTATTCTGCCGCGGGAGGCCGATACTTTGACCATATGATGTTTAATTACCTTAACGAGGTCTACAATCTCGGCAATGTCCCCCGTGGTTTCAGTGGGAAGGCCGACAAGGAAATATAACCTAATAGTAAAATTTGCCGATCTGGAAATTAGTTTGACCGCATCTATGATCCGATCTCTTGTCATATGCTTATTAATCACATTTCTAAGTCTTTCTGAGCCTGCCTCAGGCGCTATTGACAGTGTCCTTTGACCCGCCTTTTGCAGATTATCCAGCAGCCCCTGAGTTATGCTGTCCGCTCTCAATGAAGAAACGGAAAATTTACCCCCTTTTTTAATAATCAAGGAGGTTAGATTTTCTATTCCGGGAATATCTGATACGGAAGCTGCTATCAATCCCATTTGATTGCATGTATTCATTGACCTCTCAATTGAGGTGAAAAGTTCTGATTCGGGGTGTACCCTTGGCGGACGATATACAAATCCTGCGGCACAGAACCGGCACGAACGTCCGCACCCCCTGCCTAGTTCGATAAGTACCTTATTTCCAAACTCCGTGTCCGGAGTCGTGATCTGAGACAGGGCTACCTGTCCGCCTTTTGATCCACCAATTGCAGAGAAAGCGACTTTGATCTTTTTTGGTATTTGAGGATTCATAGGTGAAAATAATTTAAGGGTCCCGTCTTTATGGTATTCGGGCTGGTAAAGGGATGGTACATACAAGGCGGGTACGTCCTTTGCAAGGTTTGCCATCATCTCCGCTTTTTTGGCATATCGGGATTTGTCCTCCAAAAAGACATCTATGAATTTATTTATATTGGCCTCAGCCTCTCCAAACAGGAAAAAATCAATAAAGGGGGCCATGGGTTCGGGGTTTAGAAAGGTGGTGATGCCTCCCGCCATGACAATGGGACAGGGGCTGGATCTCTCTTCGGAAAGGAGGGGGATTTTCCCCATTTCAAGGATTTTCAAGATATTTGGATAGTCATTTTCAAAGGAAATGGAGAATGCCACAAGATCAAATTTTTGAAGGGGCGCCTGGGATTCCAGCGACAAAAGGGTTTTCCCAGACTTATGGTAAAGGGACATTTCTTGACGTTCAGGCAGAAAAACCCGTTCAGCAACAACATTTTTCATTTTGTTAATAAGACGGTATACAGTCTGGAAGCCCAGATTTGACATGCCTAGCCTGTAATAATTGGGGTAAGTCAGGGCAACACACAGTCTGCCTCCCCAATCTTTTCGAATAGTTCCCTTTTCCCTTGCCAGCCTGGCACGATAAAGAGAAATAATATCGCTGGTCACGTCTTTAATCTCAACAATCTATATACCTTCCAAACTATACTCAGTCGGCCTTCGCGCGGAGAAAAGTAGGATAATCAAGATTACCTTTGAGTATGAATTTACTAAGGATACTTTTTTTCTTTTGCCTGTAATTTCCTTCCTCCTTTAGTGCCCCTGAAATCTTCTCTTCTTTTCGCTGAAAGGTGGGGGTATCCAGGGCGTCTATATTCTGGCCATTCATTTTTACTACCCAGCCCTCTGCGGTATCTTCAGGTGTCACATCCCTTAAGTTTACAACATTCTTATAAGCATTAGTTAAACTCTCATCGCAAACAGTTTGGGATTTATGCCCATTACTTTCGATACCTGTAGCAATAACCGTCACCTGAACCTCATTGTCCATAGCGTCGTCAAGAGCCACACCCCAAAAGATATCCGCATCATGGTTTACTTCTCCTTTGATATAATTTGAGGCCTCATCAATTTCATCCATAGTAATATCTGAAGAACCGGTTATGTTCATAAGAACACCTTTTGCGCCACTAATGGAGATATCTTCCAAGAGAGGGCTGTTGATGGCCATTTGGGCAGCCTCCGGGGCCCTCTTTTCTCCAGATGCCCTTCCCATTCCCATAATGGCTGTACCCATCTGCTCCATTACTTTTTTTACATCGGCGAAATCCAGGTTAATAAAACCATTATTAATGATTAGGTCGGAGATCCCTCTGACAGCATGGAGAAGTACTTCATCCGCCCTTGAGATAAGCTCCTTAAAGGAAGTACTCCTATTGCCAAGTGATTTGAGGCGTTCATTGGGAATTATTATAAGGCTGTCAACCTCCTCCTTTAGTCTCTCTATTCCTTCCAAGGCCCTTTTCATTCGTCTTTCTCCCTCAAACTCAAAGGGCTTTGTAACAACAGCCACTGTTAGGGCACCTATTTCTTTACACTCATGGGCGATAATAGGGCATGCGCCTGTTCCGGTTCCGCCGCCCATCCCTGCTGTTAGAAAGACCATATCCGAACCCTCAACTGTTTGCCTGATTTCATCTATGCTTTCTTCAGCGGATAATCTACCAATTTCGGGATCCGCCCCGGCCCCTAGGCCCATTGTAATTGATGGGCCTAGTTGAATTTTACGGGAGCACTCTGAACGCTCAAGATCCTGGCAGTCTGTGTTGGCGACAGCAAATTCAACACCTCCCAACCTTGTAGCAATCATGTTATTAATGGCGTTACCTCCTGCACCTCCTGCACCCATAACACATATTTTAGCATTATATCTTGCCGTTTCATCAACAAATTCGAATTTCATGATGTCCCTCCTTTTGCTGGAATTAGACAATATCCTTGAACCATCTTTTCATCCTCACCATTACACGATTAAAAATATTTGTATCTCTTATCCTGAATTTTTTTGACTTTTTTCTCATCCGGGCCCCGTAAAGGACGAGGCCAACGGCCGTTGCATACATTGGTTTGTTAACTACTTCTACCAGTCCATTGATTCCTTGAGGATATCCTACACGTGCCGGGCTGTTGAATACCTGTTCCGCCAGTTCAGTAACACCTAGAAGTTCGGCTGAGCCGCCTGTTACCACTACACCCGAACTTATTGAATCTTCATACCCCGAGCGCACAAGCTCACCATAAATTAAAGCAAATATTTCCTCAACACGGGGCTCTAAGATCTCGCCCAGGATCTGACGTGACAAAACCCTGGGCTTTCTTCCTCCTACACCCGGCACTTCAATTGTTTCATCTTTGCCGATCAAGGAGCTAAGTCCACACCCATATTTGATTTTGATTTTCTCTGCCTCAAATTTTGGTGTCCTGAGCCCTACGGCAATGTCGTAGGTCAGGTTGTCTCCACCCAGGGCAAGAACAGATGTGTGCTTGATGGCCCCTCTTGAAAATACGGCCATATCCGTGGTGCCTCCACCAAAGTCAATTAATGCCGCCCCAAGATTATGCTCCTCCTTTGAAAGGACAGCCTCGCTGGATGCAATAGATTCGAGTACAATATCGCAGACATCCAATCCGGCACGATTGGCGCACTTGATTATATTTTGAGCCGATGTGACCGCACCTGTCACAATATGAACCCTGGCCTCCAAACGGACACCGGACATCCCCAGGGGATCCACAATTCCATCCTGATCATCAACGATAAACTCCTGGACCAGGGTATGAATGACCTCACGGTCCATAGGGATAGCCTGTGCGCTTGCAGTTTCTATGACGCGGGCTATATCCTTCCTGGTCACTTCCCTCTCCTTGAGAGCAATAACACCGTTACTGTTAAATCCCTTTATATGACCACCTGCAATACCGGCATAAACAGAGCTTATTTCACATCCAGCCATTGTCTCCGCTTCTTCTACTGCCTCCTTTATGGAATTTACCGTACGCTCGATATTGATGACGACCCCTTTCCTGAGGCCATCTGAAGGATGCATGCCCATGCCGATAATTTCCACGCCATCGATACGAGCTTCACCAACTACAGCGCAGATCTTGGTGGTTCCAATATCCAGACCAACAATAATTTCCCCAGACATCATCCTGTTGCCTCCTTCCTGAAAGAAACCACGGCCCCATCCTCACAACTTAAATCAATGCTGGACACCTGATGGATTCGCCCCGTCTGTCTCAGATGCTCCACGACTTCTTTTAGTCCGTCTATTTCATTCTTAAGTTCAGACGGCAAAACTTTTATCTCTGCGGCCAGGTGCTTAAAATAAATAGATATCTCTTCATCTTTTCCAAGATGAATCTCGGAAAGCTCACTTAAAGACCACGGCCCATCTTCATTTTCCACGGCACTTATGATATAGGTAGCTTTATCAAGCTGTTCCTGTCTCTTCAAGATATCTCCTGAAACTCCCGTAACGACGGGTAAATCCGTGTTTTCCGACCCTGAAACATCTTTGAAGATTTCCCCCAATTTATTCATGTAGTAGAACTTATCCATAATAACAATCGCCCAGGGGACCTCTTTTTCTGCCTGCACAATAAGTGTATGGGGAAAGCGCCTTTCCAATTTAACCGACCTGATCCATGGACGTTTCTCCATTTCCTGTTTCAAGTTATTTAGATTAAGAGCCAGCATGCTGGGATTGGCCCTCAAATCGCTCATTTTAATTAGCTCGTGTTTCACTTTTCCGTCCACACCGGTCACATTTACATGTTCAAGCCTCATGTAGGGGGAATTGACCAGGTAATGATAAATGGACAGAAAACAAAAACTTACAACCGCTATGACGGACAACAGTATGAAGGTTTTAAAAAGGCCGGAACCAATCCTATGAATTACATTAAAGACTGCAAAGGCTGCGACAAAAGCCTTCTTTTTCTTTGTAGTTTGTTTTTTTATAACAACTCGCCTTTTCATCTTTCACCTGCCGACTACTTTAATTTCCGGCTGCAGTTCAATACCCATTTCGCGTCTTACTTTCTCGCGTGCCAGGTCCATTAGGGCAAGGATATCTTTTGTCTTGGCACTGCCCGTATTTATAATAAAATTGGCATGTTTTTCGGAGATCATGGCATCCCCTATCTTTTTTCCTTTTAGATCAACCTCCTCGATAAGCCTGCCTGCATAGTCATTGGGCGGATTTTTGAATATTGATCCGGCATTTGGGTATTCAAGAGGTTGATTCTCCTTTCGCATTCTCAGGTAGTTTACAATTCGTTCCCCTACTATTTCTCCATTCTTCCGAACCGATTCAAATATGCCCCTAATAATCACGCTCCCCTTTTCAATCTCCAGGTTTCTGTATGAAAACCTGAGTTGTGCTCGATCCATGACAAGCAGTTTACCCAACGGCGTGATTACCTGAACTTCTCGGACTTTGGTCCCGATTTCCTGTCCAAAGGCACCGGCATTCATTGCCAGGGCTCCTCCAACTGTGCCCGGGATTCCTGCAAGGAATTCCAGGTCCCCCAGACCTGAAGCCCGGCAGTATACCATAAGATCAATGATAGCCAATCCCGCACCCGCATTAATTGCCAAATGATCAGTCCCTTCGTGTTCAATTGCAGCCAATGACCCCCTAAGAAAAACAACAATACCCTCAATGCCCTCATCCTTGACCAAAAGGTTGCTGCCTCTACCCACAACAAGATAAGCGATACTTTCTTCATTAAGATAGGCTATCACCCGCCTGAGGCCTTGCAAATCGTGTGGCTCATAAATGGCTTCCGCTTTTCCTCCCACACGGAATGTCGTATACTGAGCCATGGGACAATCAAATTGAAGACTTCCTCCAGCAAGTCTTACCAGTTCTTCTTTTTGGCTTTGATTCATTTCAGTTCTCAGGCCATTTCTCTTTGATTTTTCTTACCCTCATGCGTTGCCATCAAGGCCTTTAAAAAATTCGTAACCCACCTGGTAAATATTGCCTGCGCCAAGGGTCATTACAATATCTCCGGCTTTCACAACCGATAAAAGGCCGGGGAGAATATCCTCTTTCCGTGGGCAAAAGATTACATCCTTGTGTCCGTGTTCTTTGATGCCCTGCACCAGATTTTTGGCACTAATCCCGTCAATAGCATCTTCCCCGGCGGAAAATATTGAAGTTACAATAAGGATATCCGCCTCATTAAAGCTAATTACAAAACGGTTAAACAGGTTTCTGGTCCGAGTGAATCTGTGCGGCTGAAAGGCAACCACCAACCGCCTTCCGGGCCAGCATCCTTTAGCTGTCTTGAGTGTGGCTGAGATCTCACTGGGATGATGTCCATAGTCGTCAAGGACAAGGATATCATTTTTTTCTCCTATAACCTGAAAACGCCTTTCCAGCCCTCCCAGACTCTTAAGACCCTCCTTGATTACCGCCATCTCCAGATCCAGCTCAAGGCCAACCGCCGTAGCCGCCAGGGCATTGAGTACATTATGTTCACCAGGCATACCCACTATGATCCTGCCCAATGAACGACCATAGTAGACGACCTCAAAGCCGACCCCCAGCCCTTCTTTCTCTATGGCCTTCCCCCTTAAATTTGCCTGTGAAGTTGTTCCATAGGTCAAATACCTTTTCTTTAGACGGGGAATTATTCCCTGAATTTCTTCATTATCCAGGCAGAGTATAGCCATCCCGTAAAATGGTATCTTGTTGACGAAATTGATAAAGGTTTCTCGAAGGGATTTCATGTTCTCATAGTAATCCATGTGCTCTTGATCTATATTGGTTACTACAGCTATTGTTGGGGACAAGGCCATAAAAGATCCGTCGCTTTCATCCGCTTCAGCCACAAGGATATCGCCCTGTCCCAGCTTGGCATTTGATCCACCCCAGATATCGAGTCTTCCCCCGATGACCACTGTCGGATCTAAACGTCCACATGTCAAAATTGAAGCCACCATGGACGTAGTGGTGGTCTTGCCATGGGCCCCTGCGATAGCCACACCATACTTGAGCCGCATCAATTCCGCCAGCATTTCCGCCCTCGGTATGGCTGGAATATAACGCTCCTTTGCCTCCAGGATCTCGGGGTTGTTTTGTTTTACCGCCGAGGAATAAACTATTACATCCGCTCCTCTAATATTGCTTTTTCTATGCCCCTTGAGGATATGGCCTCCAAGGGTGGCAAGGCGTCTTGTAACCGTTGTATCTTTCAGGTCAGAACCGCTGACTATATAGCCCAGGTTAATCAGGAGTTCGGCTATCCCGCTCATGCCGATGCCTCCGATGCCCACGAAATGAATGTGTTTTGCCTTTCCGAATTTTTTCATCAGTCGTCAGTTTTATTAACTAACTGCCGGTCACCGACAGTTCCACTAATTGATCTACGATTGTCCTTGCGGCATCACGATTCCCCATGTTTCGCGCCCGTTGACCCATAGCCCTTAAGGCCTGGCGGTTATCCATATATTTCATCAAGACCTGGGCAAGGGACTTGCCGGTCAATTCACTTTGTGGAATCATATGCGCACCTCCCGCCCGAACAAGGCTTAGGGCATTAGTCTTTTGGTGCTGATTCGCAGCGTATGGATAAGGGATCAAAACAGAAGGTTTGCCAAGGGCCGCCAGTTCAAAGATTGTTGTTGCACCTGCCCTGCTTACTACCAGATCGGCGCGGTGGTAGGCCGTGGCCATATCTTCAATAAATGGCGTAACCGCTCCTTCAAGCCCATTGCTTCGGTACTCTTCTACCAGATGTTCATAATCAGTTTTTCCTGCCTGGTGAATGATCTCCAGGTATTTCCCCCTGCTTTTTAAGTATGTCACCGCTTCCACAAAGGCCGTGTTTATTGCCCTGGCCCCCTGAGAACCTCCTATTACCAGAACAACAAAGCCTTTGTGATTTTCTTTTTCGTTATTTGTCTGCAAAAATAGTTCGTCCCGAACCGGGTTACCGGTCAAAATCATTGAGCGGGCCTTAAAATGGGCACTGCTTTCCTCGAAAGAGATAAAGACACGGTCCACAAATCTGGATAAGAGGCGATTCGTGAGGCCGGGGAAAGAATTTTGTTCATGTATGGCCGTGGGTATTCCCTTTAGCCTGGCCATCAGACAGATCGGTCCCGCAGAATAGCCGCCCATCCCAAGAACCAGAAAAGGTCTGAATTCTTTTATAATGGATGCCGCCTGAAGGAGACTTTTTGGCATGTTAAAAAACACGGCAATACCATTTTTCCACCCTCTGCCCTTTAGACCTTCAATATGGATGGATTTTGTCCTGTACCCATAACGGGACAGTATCTCCGATTCCATTTTTTTACGTCCCACCACAAACAATACGTCTGAGTCCTCAAACCTGCTTTGAATTTCCTTCGCAATAGCTATGCCCGGAAAAAGATGTCCTCCGGTCCCGCCCCCGGCAATAATACAACGGAACCCGAAAAGTGGCCTCTTATATGTGCTGTTGCCATTGCCCATTTATAAATACCCTTCCATTATACAGCGCCGGTCTATGTCCTGGATGAAATATTTAGAAGGATACCCACACTCAAAAGATTGATAAGTAAAGAAGATCCTCCGTAGCTGATAAGTGGCAGTGTTAGTCCCTTTGTCGGTAGCAGTCCCATCACTACTCCCATATTTACCAGGACCTGGAGACCAATCAGACACGTTAGGCAAAAGGCCAGATAAGTGCTGTAGAGATCCGGGGCGTTCACAGCCACTTTTATTCCCCGCATTAATAGGATAGCGAATAAAAGAATAATGCAAGCTATGCCTAAAAAACCAAGTTCTTCACCAGCTATCGATAAAACAAAGTCTGTATGGGGCTCAGGCAAATAAAACAATTTTTGTTTACTGTTTCCTAAACCTGCCCCAAAAATACCTCCCGATCCAAAGGCCAAAAATGAATGTATGATCTGAAAACCGATTCCCCTTGGATCATCCCATGGGTTTAAGAAGGCCCACCACCTTTTGAGCCTGTAATCAGCATGCCAAACAAGGCCTAATAAAACTGGAATAAAAAGGATCAAGAGAGAAAAAAGTTGTACAAATTTGACGCCGCCGACAAATAGGATAATCAAGGTCCAGAAACCTAGAATCACCGCCGTTCCAAGATCAGGCTGAAGTACAATAAGGGACATAAAGGTGCCGGCCACGATCAAATGAGGCAAGAGCCCCGTTGAAAACGAGTCCATGTTCGACCCTTTCTTGGACATGGAGTAAGCCATGTATAGGGCCAAAGAAAATTTTGCCAGCTCCGAGGGCTGAAAGGAGAATTCTCCGTATTTCAACCACCTGGCAGCACCCCCAACCTTATGTCCTAATCCGGGAACAAGCAGAAAAATTAAAAAACAGAGACTTATCCCCATTAAAGGATAAACCAGCTTGCGGTAAAAGGAATATGGAATATTTTTCGCCGTTATCATCAGAATAAGCCCCAAGATGCAGAACAGGCCCTGTTTTTTAAGATAAAAATAACTATCACCCAAACGGTGCGCGGCTAGGTGGGAGCTTGCGCTATAAACGAACACCAATCCTAAACCCACTAAAGAAATAGTAGGAATGAGGATCACGTAGTCGTATCGTGAGCTTGGCTCTTTGTTTTTAGTCACGACAAAGTCTCTCCACAGCGTCCCTGAATATTCTGCCCCTGTGCGAATAATCAGAAAACATATCAAAGCTTGAGCATGCCGGTGCCAGGAGTACGCAATCCCCTCTCTTTGCAAATGAAAAGGAGATAGACACGGCCTCTTCCATGTCACCTGCCATGGAAAAGGGTAAAATGCCCTCAAAGGATTTTGCCAGAAGTCCCCTGGCTTCCCCCAAAAAAATTGCTCTTTTCACCTTGCCCTGGGCGGCCCTGACAAGAGGGCTGTAATCCGCGCCCTTATGGCGACCCCCGCATATAAGGATGAGGGGCCGATCAATACTCGCAATCGCCCTCACAGCAGCATCAACGTTAGTGGCCTTGGAGTCGTTGCAAAATAACACGCCTTTTACCTCTGACGTCTGCTCAAGCCTGTTCGGAAGGCCTTTGAACTGATCAACGGTTTTTTGGATAACTTCCGGGTTAATACCAAGTGTCATGCCGGCAAGCATAAGGGCCAAGAGATTTTCCAGATTGTGCCGCCCGGGAAGAACAAATGCTTCAAATGAAAACGCACGATCCTCTAGGCCATCCAGGCATACTCTAATCCTTTTGTCCCGGATAAATGCATTTCGCCCCCCTTTTTCTTCAATACCATAACGCAACACAGATACGCCTTGTGGAAAATCGATTGAGCACAGCCTTTTGTCATCATCGTTTATTATGAGATATTGCCCCGGAACCTGGTTTTCAAAAATCCTGAGTTTGGATTGAACATAAGACTCATAGTTGTTATACCGATCAAGATGGTCAGGAGAAATGTTCAAGATCACAGAAATAAAGGGGCAAAAGGTCTCTATGGTATCCAGTTGAAAACTGCTCACTTCGATCACCGCATAATCGGCTTTTTTTCCTCCGGCCGCATGGGCCATAAGGGGCGTTCCAATATTTCCACCAATAAAGACTTTAAAGCCCGCATTCTCAAGCAGCAGACCCATAAAGGTTGTGACAGTTGATTTTCCATTAGTCCCGGTCACTGCGATTATGGGTGTGTCAATCAGGCGACCGGCAAATTCTAATTCACCAATTACAGGGACTCCTCTTTTTTTTGCAGCGAGCAGCAGATCCATATCATTTGATACGCCGGGGCTGATTATAATCATTTCTGAACCCAAGAAGGTTTCTGCCTTATGACCTCCAGTCTCTAATGTGACCTCAAGCTCACGGAGTTCTTTAATAACAGTAGAATCAATATCCCTTTCCGGCTTCGTATCACTAGCAGTGATAGAGGCGCCATGACCGGCTAACCATCGAACAGTCCAGATGCCCGAAAGCCCGAGTCCGACAACCAGGATCTTTTTCCCGGAAAAATTTGGTATACTGTTATATTTTTCATACATGAGCAGTTAAAACTACCTCAGCTTTAAAGTGCTGACAGACAAAAGCGCCAGAATGATTGCAATAATCCAAAATCGAACAATTACCTTGGGCTCGGGCCACCCCTTCAATTCAAAATGGTGATGTATGGGCGCCATTCGGAAAATTCTATGTCCCCCTGTCACCTTGAAGTAAGATACCTGAAAAATTACTGAAAGGGCCTCAAATACGAATAACCCACCCACAAGGACAAGCACCAGCTCATGTTTGGTAATAACTGCAATGGTCCCTAAAATAGCCCCAAGTGAAAGAGAACCAACATCGCCCATGAAAACTTCCGCCGGATATGCATTGAACCACAAGAATCCGAGGCCGGCTCCTACAACTGCACCACAAACTACGGAGATTTCTCCTGATCCTGCGACATAGGGGATCTGCAAATAAGAGGCTATTTTTATATGTCCTGACAGGTAAGCAAAAACAAGATAGCTGCCAAAGGCTACTGTGACCGGCCCTATTGCGAGTCCGTCCAATCCATCCGTTAAATTGACGGCATTGGAAGTCCCAACAATGATAAAAATAACAAGGGGGATATAACCCAGCCCCAGATCCGGTGAAACATTTTTCAAAAAAGGCAGATTCAAACAAGAATTAAAGTCGGGATATATATATATAGCCAGAGCTACAATAAGGGCCATTATTATCTGTAGCAAAAACTTGGACCTTGCCCTCAGTCCCCGGCTATCTTTTCTGGACATCTTCAGATAATCATCCATAAACCCGATACTGCCGAATGACAGGGCAACAAAGATCACTACCCACACATAGATATTTGCAAGGTCCGTCCAAAGAAGTGCGGAAATGACGACCGCCGGTATAATCAAACATCCCCCCATAGTTGGTGTCCCCTGCTTGGCTTTGTGATTAGGAGGACCGTCATCTCGAACATATTGACGCACCTGCATCGCGCTAAGTTTTTTGATAACCCGGCCACCAAGAATAAAACATATCATTAAGGCAGTCAGAGTTGAGAGGATTGTCCTGAACGTTATATACCGGAAAACGTTAAGCCAGGAAAAATCCGTATGAAAAAGATAAATGAGTTTATAAAGCATATCTAAACCAAGCCTAAAAAATTTTACCTGATTGCAGCCTGCTGTGTTTCGATCCTGGACATTGCCTTTGCGCCGGCCGTGGCAGAGGCTACAACATCCAGGAATTTATCGATCTTGAAGGGTTTTTCCAGTCGTGTCACAACGGGAGGGATACCCGGATCTGTGAGTCTTTGATCTGATATATTGCCGGTCATAATGATGACTTTCTCCTTACGGCCGGTTTTTTTCATACTCTTCAACATTTCAATCCCGTCAAGCCTCGGCATATGGATATCAGTAATTACAAGGTCAAAATAACTATCTTCCAGTTGATCAAGGGATTCCTGCCCATCTTTTGCCATACTTACATCAAAGCCATTTCTTATCAGTACATCCGACAGAAGAGATCTGATTCCGGTCTCATCTTCGACAACCAATATCCTTTTTGTCCTGCCCATAACATTTCTCCTGATCAAGATTTATTGGTATCAGCTCAATATTCAGGGGAAGCACAGTTCCGAGGCATAAGGTTTAGGGTCTTGAAGGCGTGGAATAATTCTGGTTTCCTTGTTCCTTAAGCCCTGCGCTTTAAGCCTAATATGGAAGGCGCCTTCCCAGAACTCCTTTATGATAAATCAATCGTCCCTATATTTTGAGCGTATACATTTAGTGTATCTTTGGCATTTTTTGTGTTGACTGGAGGTCCTCAACCACCTTTTCAAGGGCTATCTTTCGAGAGCCCTTTAGAAATACAAGGTCTCCCTTCCTCATCTCACCCTTTATTTTCCTTGCCATTTCACTGTGAGTGGTAACAACTTCAACTTGATCGCTGCTCATACCCGAATCAACTGCGCCCCTTATCATTTCACCGGCATGTTCACCCATGGCAAACAAATAATGAGCGCCAAGTTCTGCCACCATTCGACCTGCCTTTCGATGCGCAGAGTCCGTGGCCCTTCCAAGTTCCATCATTTCTCCCAGGCCTGCTATTATTCTCCCCCCTTTAGAAACCAGGTTTTCAATAGAAGCAAGGACTGCTTCCAGTGATGAAGGATTGGAATTATAGGTGTCATCCACGATAATGGCTCCGCCTGGCAGACAATTTACTGCAAACCTGCCCTTTACACCTTCAAAACGGCCTAGCCCCTGCACTATACGTTCAGGAGGCTCGTGGAGGCGCAGTCCGGCCGCAGTGGCTGCCAGGGCATTTAATACATTATGAAGGCCGGGAACCTTCAGCCTGACAGGCCAGGATACATTCCGGTACTCAAGATCAAAGGAGATACCCTCCCGGCCCAGATTACGGATCTTTTTTGCCCTGACGTCATTTTTTTTTCGGAAACCGAAAGTAATCTTCTCTTTGTGAAATGCGGCCGCTTCTTTCATAAGAAGTTCGTCATCGCCATTTAAAATAATCTCACACCTTTCAGGCATCTTTTCGAGTAGTTCTAATTTGGCCTTCGCTATCTTTTTTATGTCACCCAGTCCTTCGAGGTGGACCATGCCCACATTAGTTATTACTCCCACATCCGGCTGTGCAATTTCGGTCAAACGCGCGATTTCCCCTCGTCGATTCATACCCATTTCCACAACACAATTTTTGAATTTTCCGTCTAAAAGCAGCAGGGTGAGCGGTAATCCAATCAGATTGTTAAGGTTCCCCTCGTTTTTTAATGTCCTGCTGCCAAGCTCCAGGATACCAGCCAGCATCTCTTTTGTGGTAGTTTTCCCGGAACTGCCGGTAATCGCAGTTAATTTAACCCTATGTTCCTGCCGCCACCATTCTGCCAGATCGCCCAGCGCCTTCAGGGTATCATCAACGGAAATTATAACCGGGTCCGGAGAAACCGTCCTGGGAATTTGTAATATTGATTTTGGGATTTCATCTGTTTCAATCTTGTCTTCCGAAAGGCCCCTTTGGATTATACACCCGACAGCCCCCTTTTTTAGGGCCTTTCCAACAAAATCGTGGCCATTGTATCTCTCTCCTGTAAGGGCCAAAAAGAGTTCGCCGGATATTATCTTTCTTGAATCAGTACATATACCCTTAACGATAGTCTCCACATCACCTGAGATCCAGGAGCCGGCTATTGAACGACAAATTTCTCCAGCGCTAACCTTTCCCCATTCGGTTGTCATTCAGATATCCCCGGAGGCGGCCTCAAGGGCCTCTTTCCGGTCATCAAAATACCTTCTGCCTTTTCCAATGACCTGGTAATCTTCGTGACCTTTGCCTGCAATCAAGACTATGTCCGTTTCACCGGCCATGCCAACCGCCCTCCGGATGGCATTACGACGATCAAGATCAAGTACATACCCACAGCCGGCCATCCGTGAATCATTAAGGCCCTCCAAATTCCCCAGGCCCGATTGACGTACACCCTTTTCAATTGGCGATGCAATGGCAGATGGATCTTCAGTGCGGGGATTATCTGAAGTAATGAAAACCACATCGCTGATATTCCCTGCCACACGGCCCATTTCCCGCCTTTTGCCCCTGTCTCGATCACCTCCGCATCCAAAAACGGTGATTAGATGACCCTTAGCAAGGTTTCTGGCGGCCTCCAATGCCTTTAAAAGCGCATCAGGTGTGTGGGCGTAATCCACGACAATAACCAACGAGCGGCTGTTTTTCACTACTTCCAGACGACCCGGAACGCATTTTAGATTATTTATCCCCAAGGCCACTGTATCAAGGTCTATATCCATGCACAGGGCAACTGCCGAAGCAGCCATAATGTTGTAAATATTAAAGTCTCCTATGAGGGAAGACTGAATATCCGTTTCACCTGCTGGGGTTATCAGTCTGGCAACCAGTCCATCCTTGGTTGACTGAAGCAGGTCCGCCCTGACATGGCAGTCTTTTCCCAGACCATATGTCATGACGGCTGCATCTGTAAGCCCCGTAAGGTCCTTGCCCCTGGTGTCATCCATATTGATAACTGCACTTACATTATTATTGGATTCACCTTTCTTTAGACCTGAAAAAAGAAGGCTTTTTGCCCGAAAATATTCCTCCATAGACCCATGGTAGTCCAGATGGTCCCTCGTAAGGTTTGTAAATACGGCTATCCTGAAGGGGCACCCTTTGATCCTCCCCTGGACTAGTGAATGGGAAGAGACCTCTATGACCACATCCGTGACATTTGCATCCGCCATTTTCCGCAAGGTTTTCATAAGGTCAAGGGACTCCGGCGTAGTCACAGGCGCCTCCCATGTCTGTCCCGGCATACGGTAATTTATGGTTCCAATGACACCGGGCCTTGCTCCTGCAGCCAACAGGATTGACTCCAACAAGTAACTGGTAGTAGTTTTACCATTAGTACCGGTAATTCCTACCAGGTTCATATTCTTGAAGGGCCGGTTATAAAAACTCGCGGCAAGTTCCGACAGGGTGACGCGTGAACTTGGAACCTTAACCAGGGCGGATGTTTTACAAATGTTTTCCCCTGGGGATGATTCCGCTACAATGGCCACAGCACCATTCTGGACCGCTTTTTTTATAAAATCATGTCCATCGAGGGTTTGTCCTCTCAGGGCAACAAATAAATATCCTGGTTTTACTTCCCTTGAATCGTAAGCCAGTCCCTCTATCTCTGTTTCAGGATCACCTAGAAACTCCATAACGGTCATTCCGCTGACCAGTCGGCCCAGTTGCATTTTACTCTTTACCTGTTTTCAAATGACAGGTTTTACCCCTATAAAAATTGATGGCCTCGTAACAAATCGGAAAGTTAAGGATCTTGGGAAATAACCTTAGTGCTAACTTCTTACATTAATTCGCAATTCCTGAATCCATATAAAAAGAACTTTTCACATATGCGTCAAAATTGCCCGGTTTATGCCGGAGGTCTGAAACAAACCCTCACCTTATGAACATCTTTAAGGGGAACACCGGGACCAGGGTCCTGTTTAAACGCAAGGCCTGTTCCCTCCAAAAACACTTTCAACCCAAGAGATCTACCCTTTTTAATAACTTCTCTCATCCCGAGACCGGCAAAATCCGGAAGAAATCCCAGCTCTATTTTGAGATGTTTCTGAGAAACCCGGTCAGTTCCGGATATCTCATTCCCATCTTCTTTTTCATCCATTCCTTTATCTACCAGTTGGACGTTGGGGTTTATCCGGAGGTAATTCAGGGTCCACAGGCCCACCTGTCTGAAGACTGGCGCTGCTACTACACCGCCATAAGACACGCCTTTAGGCTCATCAATTACAACCAGAATAACCAATCTGGGTTGGTCTGCGGGAACAAAACCAAAAAAGACTGCCACATACTTTCTATTGGAGTACTTTTTTGTCACCGGATCCACTTTCTGAGCTGTACCGGTCTTTCCTGCTACACAGAAACCTCTAATGGCAGCCTTAACTCCAGTGCCCTTGTCCCTTACAACACCCTCAAGAATCCTTGTGAGTTTCCGGGCCGTCTTTGACGAAATAACCCTTCTGACCACCTTGGGACGGCCCTTTTCCATAACATTTCCCGATTCATCTACAATCGACTTAACCACATAGGGCCGCATTAATTTTCCACCATTTGCAATGGCTGCCATGGCCGTGGCCATTTGCAAGGAAGTAACTGTCATACCCTGGCCAAAAAAGGGTGTTATCCGATCAAATGGTCTGGCCTTATCGGGCAACCTGACAAACCCTTTCCTTTCACCCAAAAGGTCAACCCCCGTTTTGCTGCCAAATCCAAACTTTTTTAAATATTTATAAAACCTGCTATATCCAAGCTCCTTGCCAATTTTGACTGCGCCAATGTTGCTTGAATAAACAACAATATCCGATACGCTAAGCACACCATATTTATGGGTATCGTGAATCACATGATTGCCCACCCTGTACTCACCGTTTTCACAGTCAAATTTGGTAGTTGGCGCTACGACGGATTCCTCCAGGCCTGAGGCAAGGAGGAAGGCCTTGACAGTTGAACCGGGTTCAAAGCAATCTGTAATGGCCCGGTTTCTCCATTGGTCTGCTTTGAATTTGGAAAATATATTTGGGTTGAATTCCGGAACTACGGCCATGGCAAGGATTTCCCCCGTCTTTGGGTTCATAACCAGGCATTGACCCGCCCTAGCCTTTGTTTTTTTTACAGCCGATTTAAGGGCCTGCTCGGCCTGATACTGGATATCCTTGTCGATCGTAAGTATGAGATCGTGCATCCCGTGGCCGGAAAAGGCCGGCCTTCTAATCGAGAATGGTCTAGCCAGGGCGTCACGCATCTGGATAAGGCTATTTTGCGGTCCTTTTAAAAGGCGGTCATAATGCTTTTCAAGGCCTTCCAGACCTTGGTTTTCAGACCCAACAAAGCCAATCAGATGAGCGGCAATTTCTTTGTTAGGGTAGTAACGCCTTGTTTCGGCTGTCACTCCCACTCCCACTAGGTCCAGCTTTTTTATCCGTCTGGCCAGATTCGGGGGAATTTTCCTTTTTATCCATACAAAGGACCGTTTTTTCTTTAAGAGACCAAAAATTTTACTCCGTCTCTCGCCCAAACTGCGAGATAACTGTCTGGCCGTTTTGGCCTTTTCCTTGATTCTATTCGGATGTGCATAAACAGATCCTACTTCAACACTTACTGCCAGTTCATCGCCTTTCCTGTCATAAATAATGCCACGCTTTGGAGGCAGTTTGATTGTTCCAATGTAACCCTGTCTGGCAATCGCTCCCAGCCGATCCTTTTCCAAGACCTGGAGTTGATAGGCGCGGCCCAGTATTATACCCAGGCCGGTGAGGAATACGGTTGCCACCAGATAAATACGAAAACGGATCCATTTTTTTTCCCTTACCTTCATGGCAAAACAATAATTTGCTCGGCAGACGGCTGTCTCAGGCCCAGCCTTTGGGTTGCCAATCTCTCAAGGTACTGGGGCGATTTTAAAATGGCCAGATCCAGCCGCAGCTTCCTGTTTTGGTCTCTTAGCCGCATCTCCTCCCTCTTTAACTGACTGAGGTCGTAGCCTATCTGTGTCCTTTTAAAATTTGACCAGACATAACCGATGCTGCTTCCCATAAAAAGGAAAATCATAAAAATAATTAGTAAGACCTGTCTTCTGGTAATATGTATTTTTAGTCTCTTTTTTCTAGAATTATTAATCCGAACCCCGGTCCTGGAGTTTCGTGACATCATCATCCCTGACACCCTCTGCGGCCTTGTCATTTCTATATCCTTTCCGCGACTCTCATCACCGCGCTTCGCGCCCTGGGGTTTTTCTCAATTTCTTGTCTGCTCGGCTTTAACCCTTTTTTTACAAGGCGTCTGAAAAGGGGAACCTTTCCGCAGACACATATGGGAAGATCCGGGGGACAGGTGCAGCCTTTTTCCCAATTAAACATGGCATGTTTTACTTGTCTGTCTTCAAGGGAATGGTAGGATATGATGACCAATTTCCCCCCCTTTGAAATAATCAATGGGACCTTATCCAGGAATGTATCAAGATTTTGTAATTCTTTGTTAACAGCT
>Ga0209013_10001218_pt1 | contig 23765 bp, 21 predicted proteins | sample Cruoilmetagenom2_FD_187291 | JGI IMG/M metagenome (GOLD analysis project Ga0209013, IMG submission 187291) | Oil polluted marine microbial communities from Coal Oil Point, Santa Barbara, California, USA - Sample 2 (SPAdes) (version 2) | ecosystem: Environmental > Aquatic > Marine > Oil seeps ... | reverse complement strand
AAAAAAGCATTGCGAAAATTTATAATATTCATTACTATAAGATTACAAGAAATGAAACCGCGTTTCACATAATGAAACGTAAAAGGGGTGTTTCGATGGTTTCGAAGATTATGGAAGTTAACAGCTTGCAAGTGGGTATCAAGCAAGAAAATCGTGAAGTTGCGATTGTAAACGGGATTAGTTTTCATTTAAATAAGGCAGAAACATTGGGCATTGTGGGTGAATCTGGCTGTGGAAAAAGTATGACGTCTCTATCATTAATGGGTTTGTTACCACCGGGTGTTCAATGGCAGGGCGGAGATATTGAAGTCGAAAATTTACATTTTAAAAACTTTAACAATAAGGATTGGCGAAAAGTAAGAGGGAAAAAAATCTCGATGATTTTCCAAGAGCCGATGAGTTCTTTGAATCCGGTTTATACTGTAGGCAAACAAATTATGGAAATGATATTAAACCATGAGAAAGTCTCCAAAAAACAAGCACGCAGTCGAGCATTAGAAATGTTGCAACTTGTTGGTATTCCTAGACCGGAACATGTATTGGATGAATATCCGCATCAGTTGTCTGGTGGGATGAGACAACGTGTCATGATTGCAATTGCATTATCGTGTAACCCAGAAATTCTAATTGCAGATGAACCAACAACTGCTCTCGATGTGACGATACAAGCTCAAATTTTAGAGTTAATGAAGAAACTTCAAGATCAATTGCATATGTCCATTGTGCTAATCACGCATGATTTAGGGGTAGTTGCTGAGATGTGTGATCGCGTGATAGTGATGTATGCTGGTGAGATTGTGGAAGAGGCACAGGTTGTTAATTTATTCGACTCACCTAAACATCCTTACACACAAGGTCTATTGAAATCTCTGCCAGATATAAATGTACAAGCTGAGTATTTATCGTCAATTCCAGGAGTGGTTCCAGCACCTGGAAGTATGCCGACAGGATGCAGATTCGCTGCACGTTGTTCAATGGTTCATGAAAAATGTAAAAAGGTTCCACCATTACTAACAACCTCGGATGGGTCAAGAGTTCAATGTTGGTTGTACGATGACAGTGAACAGAAGGAGGTACTAAATGAAGCGGGAACAAGACATCTTATTAACAGTTGATAATCTACAAAAGCACTTTCCGATAAAAGGCGGTATTTTTGGTAAAAAAACTGTGCAGCACGTAAAAGCAGTAGATGGTATCTCTTTCGACGTTAAACGTGGCGAAACATTTGGAATCGTAGGTGAGTCAGGTTGTGGGAAAAGTACAGCTGGCCGAACGATTATGCGAATGTTGGAACCAACTGCCGGAAATATTTACTTTGAAGGTAAAAACTTAGCGACTCTCGATAAAAAGCAAATGAGAGAGATGCGAAAAGATATTCAAATCGTATTCCAAGATCCGTTTGCTTCTTTGAATCCACGTATGCGTGTATTTGACATCATAGAGGAACCATTAATCAATTTTGGCGTTAACGATCGCCAAGAGCGGCAACAAAGAGTTCGTGAAGTGGCTGATCAAGTTGGTCTTACGCTAGCGCAGTTAAAGCGATTACCTCACGAATTTTCGGGTGGACAAAGGCAGCGGATTGGGATTGCGCGAGCGTTAATCTCTAAACCAAAGCTTATCATCGCCGATGAGCCAGTATCGGCTCTGGATGTATCCATTCAGTCTCAAGTGCTGAACTTAATGAAGGATTTACAGAAAGAGTTTGGATTAACTTACATTTTCATCTCACATGATTTAAGTGTAGTAAAACATTTCTGTGACCGTATTGGTGTGATGTATTTAGGGAAAATGGTTGAAATTGCCGAAAAGCATGAGTTGTATGACAAACCTCATCATCCATACTCTGAAGCGCTATTATCAGCATTACCTAGTTCACATCCACTTCATAAGAAGGAGCGAATTATTTTAACAGGAGATGTACCAAGTCCTGCAAATCCACCTACAGGTTGTACGTTCCATCCAAGATGTTTTTCGTGCATGGATATTTGTAAAACGGTCAAACCGATCCTATTGGACGTGGATAATAACCATCAAGTCTCATGTCATTTGTATCAAAATGATGGAGTGAAAACAGGATGAGTAAAACGATCGAAAAAGGTTTACAACTATTAGATTTATTTTCAGACGAGAAGCCTTCGTGGCGACTTGAAGAAATCTCTACATATACGAAAATACCGAAAGCGACTGCACTCCGGATTCTACGCAGCTTCGTGGATTATGGGTACTTACAAAGAACAGTGGTCGAACGAAGCGGTGTCTTAATTGAAGGAGATTGTTATTCGTTAGGTATGAAATTGCTTCAATTAGGTGAACGTGTCGCAAGCGGTTTAGAAATTCGCCAAATTGCATTACCGTACATGAAGTTACTACAAGGGGAATTTAATGAAGCTGTACAGTTAGTCGCGAGAGAGAAATTAGAAGGCGTTTATATTGAAAAAGTAGAGAGTACACGACCTGTTAGGTTATATACACGCGTTGGGCGAATGGCGCCTTTATACGCAGGAGCTTGTACACGTATGCTTTTATCTTTCTTGCCGGATGAAGAGATTAATGAAATATTGCGTCTACCCATGATTGAATTTGCGAGCAATACCCCAAAAACGCGTGAAGAAGTTTGGCGATACATTGAAGAAACACGCAAATATGGTTTTACTTATAGTATTTCTGAACTAGAAGAAGGAACAGTTTCCATTGCCGTACCAATTTTTAATCATAAAGGAGATGCAGAGTTTTCTATCAGCATTGCTGGATTTGCTACTTCATTGCCAAAAGAAGATATTGAAATCTATATTGAACCTTTATGGAGAATTGCTTCACAAATATCAAAAAACATCGGTTTTTCAAGACCATATCCGTATGGTCCTTACACTATACAAGAAAGTAATAGGGGGATGGCGAAATGAAATTGCGAGGGTGGAAAGTATTAACAACGTCAATGGCTCTTACATTGTTACTTACAGCATGTTCGGGTGGTAGCAAAGAACCGGGAACAGAAAATACATCTTCAAATGGAGAAAATCCAGCAAGTGATCGCGGAAATGAAGTTGTGGTCGGTTTATCAAGTGATCCACAAAGTTGGGATCCAATCGATACGTTCTTATTAGACTGGAGTACTGTTGCCACTTCTGTTTTTGAAGGTTTAGTTGAACGTACACTAGATTTAGAACTAAAACCAGGCTTAGCTGAAAGCTGGGAATACCTTGATGATTCAACACTTGAATTTAAGCTACGTCAAGGAGTTGTGTTCCATAACGGCGAGCCATTCAATGCAGATGCGGTTAAGTTCACTTTCGATCGTTTATTAGGTGATGAAGGCAAGAAAGGTCCTCAATATTCGAACTATGCATCAATTGAATCGGTTGAAGTAGTAGATGAATTTACTGTGTTAATGCATCTGAAAAGTCCAGATCCAGTATTATTAACAAAATTAGCAGGATACGGAGCGGTGATCGTACCACCTAAATATGTACAAGAAAATAGCGATGACCATTTCAATAACAATCCGGTTGGTACGGGTCCATTTAAAATGGTGGAATATAAACGCGACCAGCAATCTGTTCTTGAAAAGAACGAAGATTACTGGAAAGAGGGACTTCCCAAGTTAGACAAAGTCACATTCAAAATCATTCCGGAAGCATCTACTCGTTTGGCGGAACTTCAAACAGGTAAAATCGACATTATGAAACGCGTCGAAGTAGCACAAGCAGATACGGTTAAAAGTACTGATTTCCTAGAACTAATCGAAGTAGGAGCTCCAACTGTGTATTCTTTACGTTTTGATACGGCTGAGGAACCACTTGGTGATGTGCGTGTACGACAAGCAATTAACTACGCAATCGATAAAGAAGCGATCATCGAAGAAATTTTGGGTGGTTTTGGTCGACCTATCAGTACGTACCAAAGTGATTTGTCATTTGGTAATAACCCTGATTTAGAGCCATATCCATATGATGTAGAAAAAGCAAAAGAACTATTGGCTGAGGCTGGGGTGGCTGAAGGCACGACACTCGAAGTCTATATCCCAGGTAACAATGGTACGTTTAAAGAACTTACTCAAGCTGTTGCGTTTTATTTAGAGGAAGTTGGTTTGAAACTAAATATTAACAGTGTTGATAGCACGACATTAATTTCCGATTTGGTTCCAAACGGTGAAGCTGGTGATATGTATTATCAAGGTTGGGGTGGCTGGACACTTGACTATGACAATACAGCATATTTAATGTATCACGAAGGTGAACAATGGAATCCATCATTCAAAGACGAAAAAGTGGAAGAATTGTTAGCTGCTCAACGTGCGACAGTTGATCAAGACGAGCGTGAAGCTATCTTTATGGAATTAACGGAACTACTTTATGAACTAGCACCAGAAGTAAACTTATATCAATCAGTAGATTTATATGCTGCAAATGATCGTGTAGAGAACTTCCAACCACCACATGAAGATCGTATGCGTTTAGAGGAAGTATCTATTAAATAGTTTCTGATAATAGAGATAGTATGGTACTCATACTATCTCTTTCTTTTAAAGGGACGGAGGAACAACCATGTTGGCTTACGTAATACGGAGATTGTTACATACTGTTTTAGTTGTATTTGTCATATCGTTAATCATTTTCTTTTCAATTCGCCTAACCGGTGATCCAGTTTCCGTGATGTTTTCTGCAGGCGAGCCTTCTAAAGAAGCAATTGCAGAAGTGCGCAGTAATTTAGGGTTGGATAAACCATTACCTGTTCAGTACGGAATCTTTTTAAAGGGAATGCTAACGTTTGATTTTGGTGAATCCTTCAGAAGTGGAATGCCTGTTGGAACGTTAATAGTTGAAAAACTATGGGCCACAATAGCACTTGCTTTAGGAGGTATTGTTGTTGCCATTCTAATTGCTTTTCCAGTCGGTATTCTATCGGCAGTCAAACGGGGATCAGGCGTAGACTTTTTTGGCCGTATTTTTTCACTGATTGGAATATCATTTCCGAACTTCTGGTTAGGAATCATGCTTATTTTAGTTTTTGCCGTCAATCTACAGTGGTTGCCGTCATCAGGTTTTGAAAGTTTCAAACATCTAATCCTGCCGTCTATCACACTAGGGATGATTCTCTCGGGAATACTTGCAAGACTTGTTCGTTCGTCAATGTTGGAAGTACTGAACCAACAGTATATATCAACTGCGAAATCTAAAGGAATTAGTGAATGGGCCGTAATCATAAAGCACGCTTTCCGTAATGCCCTGCTTCCTACGATTACATTTTTAGGTTTGCAATTCGGCTCTCTACTCGGAGGAACGGTTATTGTTGAACAAGTATTTTCATGGCCAGGCGTTGGACGACTCATTATAGATGCGATTAATCAACGAGATTATCCAGTTATTCAAGGTGGCGTGATTTTCCTCGCAGTAACGATGGTATTGGTGAATCTGATTGTTGATTTAAGTTATTCATTGATTGATCCAAGAATAAGAGCGGGCAGGGGGAGTAAATAATGGCTAACTTACAATTAAGTGAGTTTGAAACTCAACCGAAAAAGTCGGCGGTGTCAAAATTCTTTCGATTTGTAAAAAAGAATCCAGCGGGTGTTGTTGGATTGTTGCTTGTAGCGTTAACTGTTGGAAGTGCTCTATTTGCACAATGGATTGTTCCGTTTGATCCTTCAGAAGCCAGTTTAACATCACGATTAGACGCGCCTTCTTGGCAAGATCCAACTGGAGAATCTCAATTTTTGCTAGGTGCAGACCAGTTAGGGAGAGATTTGCTCAGCCGCATTGTATATGGTGCTAAAATTTCCTTAATGGTTGGTTTATTTGGTGTCCTTATTTCGTTAGTAATCGGAACCATCATGGGTCTAATATCAGGTTATTTTGGTAAATGGCTGGATGATCTTATCATGCGTGTCGCAGATATCCAATTGGCATTTCCGTTCATTCTCTTCGCAATTGTGGTTATGAGTGTATTGGGTACGGGTGTCTGGAAGATTATTATTATCCTAGGACTTACTTATTGGGTTGGTTTTGCACGCCTGATACGGGGACAAGTCATATCATTAAAAGAACAAGAATTTATACATGCTGCAAAAGCAATTGGCGGGACCAATTTCACAATTATCCGGAAACATATTTTACCGAATGTATTGTCATCTATCTTAGTACTTGGAACGATGTATATCGCAGAGTTTATCCTACTGGAAGCATCATTAACATTTTTAGGGTTAGGTGTTGACCCTACCATTCCTTCTTGGGGAGGAATGTTGGCGGATAGTCGCAACTATATCACGACTGCTTGGTGGACTGCAGTATTCCCTGGAGTAGCCATTATGTTAACCGTATTAGGTTTTAATCTATTAGGAGACTGGTTACGAGATCGATTTGATCCAAATCTGAAATTGTAGGAGATTATGATATGGAAAATCTTCAGTTACTTTGGTCAAAAGAAGGATTACTTATAGATAAAAACAATGATGATGTCATCGATGGTGTATCCCTTTATATTGATTTACCGGAAGACATCATGCCGGATGGTCTACTCGATTTTTTTGCCAGAATTGGCTTTGAAACAACGGGTCTTTCGTATAACTTTTTTGACTATACAAATCAGAAGGTCACCATGACCTTTCAAAAAGTTAATGATGCAACATATGCTCGCTATGAACAAAATAACTTAACTTGTTTCTACCGAAATGAGGTAGAACTGTCCCACTTACTTACGGAGCTTTCTTCGATTGATGAATGTAAGAAAGAAATAGTAGTGGATGAACCAAAACGCTCGATTAACAGCTTATCAGATATTTGGAGTTTTTCTGGTTTTGGTTCTTATGAAGAAGCGACTCCACATCATATGCTTAGCCTGAACATTCAAGTGGTAGAGGCTATTCGATCAATGGAATTGTTCAAAGAATTATGCCACTTTGTTGCGAGATGTGCTTTGTACAGTACTGCTCTTGAATTGCCCGTAACAAATAATGACGATGCCCAAATTCAATTCCTCGTGAACCAAAGTGAAGAAACCAAACTTCTATTACTGAAGCCGAACTCATTGGAATTGTCGGGAACGATTGAAACTTGTTCCCGCGCACTCGGAAGTTTGAATAGAAGTAAACATTGGAGTGAACAAGGCGAGTTTGGGTATTGGGAACAAGAAATGTTGTTGAAAGACAAACAGAAAGAGGAAGTATTGTTTGAGTCTACATGGGAGGATTGTTCCGAGAAAGACTTAGTACTCAGCAAATTATCAGCTTCAACGCATGTGTCTTGTAACCATCTAGAAGTCTATCTTTCCGAGCCCCTAGAGATTCGCCGGGCTTTTGAGAAAGAGATAATGCAAAAAAACCCTAGTTTGGAGACTGCCATCGTTCGATCTGCATTTAAAACGGGTTTTCATTGGATCCGAGAAGAATTGCTTCCAACCCTCAGTCCAAACAGTATTGGGTTACACATCTCTGTACGACAAGAGAGAAACGATGAAGCATTGGAGTTACCGATCCGTTGGATACAAGAATTGTATCCGATTGATAAGGTCATTGAAAAAAGTACGCATCTTAACGCAGAGAATGTAACATTTTCACTGCACAATCAACTAGATTTTACGTATCAAGTTGAAGCTTTGTACGAAAATGGGCTGCGAGAACAAGTAGGTGTTTTGGAAGTACCTATATCAAAAATGCCATATATTAATCAACAGCAATTTGCCTATCCAAGTACTGGTGCAATCAAACTCTATAAAGATCAATCTTTAGTTGAAGAATCTCATATCCCTACCGATAGAGAAAGATTCTACTTGTATTACTTAAAAGAGTTTCTGCCAGAATTACAACAAAAGATTACTAAAATTAATCCAGGACAAGGGCACAATCGACCTTTGTTTGATCGAATTGAAATTGATGTCACGATGAGTGAAGAGGAAGAAAAGATTCACGTTGATGAAGAAAGAACCTCTTCCTTAGAAGCTTTATATGAGGATTTATATTTTAATACGTTGGATTATTTTTCGGAATGGGGAATGGAACGCACTGGAAAATCGTTCGATGCACCAGGTGGCGTACATCCATTCATGCATGTAGTAAAGGGAGCTAAACCTTCGTCAGCTATTAAAGTTTACAAATGGGAAGATTGCGAACCTAGCCAAATCAAAACGAAACAAATTGATTTTAACGATGCAGGGGAAATGGCATCAGCGAGAATATTAAAGGACAGCGATGAAGTACCCGTCCGCATCCAAAGGCAGGAACTCTTGCTGTATCCTGAGGATTTGGGTAGTGGGAAGCTACTAATTGCGGATCACTCTTATAAAGGTACCGCGATACCGATAATTGAATATTATTTGAAGTCGGGTGAGATGTTCAATTCCGCAATCAAACTGACACTGTATAAAAAAACGATTGTAATAGAAGCAGGGCATCATGCAAATGAAATTTCAAGTACACCCGCTGTACTGAAATTAATGAAGAATGCAGATGAGTTTTTAAAGGAAATGAATGTTGTTGTTATCCCAAATGCAAACCCTGATGGTACTGAGTTGCTTCAAAAAATGGTTGTAGAGCATCCGGAGTGGAAACATCATGCAGCTAGATACAATGCGGTTGGACTAGAGTTCGCCCATGTTCGTTACGAACAGACCGTATTTGGTGAGGCCAATGTTCTCCCACTGATTATGAAGAAATGGGCCCCAGACATCGTTATAGATGATCATGGAATCCCTGCACATGAATGGGTTCAACCTTTTGCTGGCTATAATAGCCCACCAAGATTTCCTGTATCCTATTTTTTACCGAGTGCCGAGATATACGGAATCGGTCGGATTTCAGAAAAGCAAAACAAAGAGGTTCATGAGCGGAATTTAGAGGCAATTGTACAGTCTGTAAGTTCTAAAATAGCGGGTACTGCCATTGCCGAGAAAAATGAGTATTGGAAACATCGATTTATTAAGTATGGACACCAATGGTTGCCAGATGTATTTCCGATAGAAGAAGCTCCTCATATTCACTTTTACCGTCAACAGACAGTTACCCCAGAGTATCCTACTGTGAGTATTCTTCGATACCCCAATTGGGTAGCCGCAGATATCATTTCAGAAGCGGCGGATGAAGTGGTTTACGGTAAAGCGTTAGACAGTTGCATCGACGCGCATATCTTATTTAATTTAGGGATTCTAGAACTAGTACAAAATCATGAAACAGAAATTTCTGACACTGGATTAACTAAATTCAGAAAGCGACCAATACAATTGGGAAATTAGGAGGAACTGAACATGAAAAAGTTACTATTAACAGGCTTTGAACCTTTCTTATCGTACACCGTGAATCCGACGATGAAAATCGTGGAAGAGTTAAATGGTCAAGTAATCGGGGATTATCAAATAGTTGGTAAAATAATGACAGTTGATTTTAAAACATCAGGTCAACAACTGTTAAGTCATATACAAGACATTCAACCAGATGCTGTTATCTCGCTAGGTTTAGCAGGTGGAAGATATAAATTGACACCAGAACGTATTGCCATCAATTTCAAAGACGGTGCAGCTGATAATGAAGGGCATGTCCCGGTAGATGAACCAATCCAAAAAGATGGAGAGCCTGGTTACGTATCGACGTTACCAATTCGTGAGATGGTGAATAGATTAATAGAAAAAGGCTTACCTGCAGAAGTATCCAATACGGCTGGTACCTACTTATGTAACAATGTGATGTACGAAGGACTGCATTATGCCAATAAGAACAATCCCTCTATGCTCTCTGGATTTATTCATATGCCTGCATCACATGAACTAGCGATTCAACACGGTAAAATTCCAAGCTGGTCTCATGAGGATTTGAAAAATAGTATTGTTATTTGCATAGAAGTGTTGTCCGAACATGTTCAATAACCATCACCAGAGTCCTACGGTTTTTATTACAGGTGAAAAATCGATTCGTTTTAGCTTTGGTAATGAAATCAACAAGGAGAGATTTGAAACAGTTCGTTGTTTTCATCTTTTTGTTGAAGAACAATGGGGATTATTAGTTCAAGAAATCGTACCAAGTTATCATACAGTAACCGTCTACTTACGTAAGAATTATTCAGTTGAAACAATTAATATACAAAAATTGTTGACTATGTGGTGTGAATCTCATCAAACAGAAGAGAAAGTTAACACTAGTTTATTATCTATTCCTGTGTGTTATGAAGCACCTTTTTGTGAAGACATGGACCGTATAAGCGAATACACAGGTCTCGCTCCGCAGGAAATCATTCAACTACATTCACAAACCGTGTATACCGTCTATATGATTGGTTTCCTGCCAGGCTTCCCTTATTTGGGGGAATTACCAGTAGCACTCAAAGTACCGAGGCTGGATAAGCCTCGAGTTACTGTGCCAAAGGGGACGGTTGGAATCGGTGGGAGCCAGACGGGAATATACCCGATCTCCTCCCCAGGGGGTTGGAATATCATGGGGAGAACTCCGATTGATATATTTGATCCAAAGCGTGCAGAACCGTTTCTATTGCAAGCTGGTTCTCAGTTAAAGTTTGTTCCGATTAGTTACGAAGAATATCTAAATTATGAAAAGAAAATAGCTGAGAGTGAAGTAGATATACATCAATTAGTTAGGGGTGTCGAAGCGTGAAAATTGATTTGAATGCTGATGTTGGTGAGAGTTATGGTGCTTTTCAAATAGGGGAAGACCAACAACTTTTTAATGAGATTACATCGGTCAATATCGCTTGCGGCTTTCATGCAGGAGATTTCAGCGTCATGAATTCTACAGTTGCAAAGGCGAAGGAATCTAAACTGGCGATTGGTGCTCACCCTGGCTATCCGGACTTGCAAGGGTTTGGGAGAAGGCCGATGGAAATGAAACCGTCAGAAGTATATGAAATGGTCGTATATCAAATAGGGGCCTTAAAGGCTTTTTGTGATCTCCATGAAGTCCGTTTATCTCATGTGAAACCTCATGGTGCCCTTTATAACACTGCTTCGAAAAACAGTGAGATTGCTGATGCAATTGCGCAAGCAGTAAAAGACGTTGTTCCAAACGCGATTCTATTTGGTCTATGTAATAGTGAATTGATTAAAGCGGGAAAAAGGTTGGGCTTAAAAACGGCAAGAGAAGCATTTGCAGATCGTAGATATGATGATGAAGGTCAATTAGTTTCTCGTGTGTTGGATTGCTCAGTACTACATGAAGTGAATGATATCCGCAATCAAGTTGAGAATATTGTTTTTAATCAAAAAGTCCAGACGATATCAGGTAATTACATAGCGTTAGAAGCTGATACCATATGCTTCCACGGGGATGGGAAGAATGTAGCAGAAAATACGAAAGCAATCAGAGAATGGTTGGTTAACAACAAGGTTGCTGTAAAATCGGTGGAGATGTAACCATGAAAGAATTATTTCGTGTTCTGAAGCAAGGAGTATATGCTTCCATGCAAGACAAAGGGCGATATGGTTTTAGGAAATATGGTATGCCGGTTGCTGGAGTTATGGATTCCTATGCATATCGAATAGGAAATGATATTTTTAACCATTCAATTGATGTTGCTGCATTAGAAGTTTTTCTTGGCGGACTATCATTGGAAGTACTCTGTGACCATTCAATCGTGATTACAGGTGCGGATTTACATGTTGATTTGGACGGTGTTGATGTTCCACTTTGGAAATCGATTAATCTTTCAAAAGGGCAAATTCTTAATTTAAAGAAACCGAAAGAAGGAAGCATTGCGTATATTATTCCTCGAGGCGGATTTATTTGCGAAGAAGTTATGGGCAGTAAATCGGCGTATCCAAAAGGTCGAATCGGCAGTGTGTTAAAAAAAGGGGATATACTCACAGTAGCCAATATAGAGGTGACAAAACAACACCGTGGACTGATGTTTTCGGAAATCCCTCGATATGAAAACGAAATAGTTTTAAGGCTCTGGGAAAGTCCTCACCTGAATTTATTCAAGGAGGAAAGTGTGAACACCTTTTTTAATGGTCAATATTCATATCGTGGTGGGGATCGAATGGGCTATTATTTAAGTGGTCCGGAGTTACAGTTCAACAATGGAAGCGATATATTATCAGAAGCCACACAATTTGGAACAGTCCAAGTCCCATCAAATGGGCAACCCATTATATTAATGGCAGACGCTCAAACAATTGGGGGATACGCCACGATTGGAAAAGTTTGCGAAGAAGACCTTTGGAAAATTGCACAGTTAAGAAATGGTGGAAAAATCAGATTTACAAAACATATCAAAACACATTAAAAATGCTATCCCTCAAAAATAAGGGATAGCATTTTTAATGTGTTTTTACTTTTTATTTTTCTTTGAAGCCGATAAACGACCAAGTGCGAATACACCTGCAGCTAGTCCGATTGCTGTGTTCGTACGTTTATTAAATACTTGTTTGACAACAAGATTTAAGTTAGCTGGACGTTCAGCCAATCTTCTCATGAAATAACCGTACCAGTCATCACCGAAAGGCACGTATGTGCAGAAGTTGTAGCCTTGTTTCGCTAAATCAAGTTGCATATCTTTACGGAAACCATATAGCATTTGGAACTCGTATTTATCTTTTGGAATTTGATGTTCTTCCACGAATTTCTTCACATGGTTGATCACGTTATGGTCATGAGTTGCGATTGAAGAAAACTTACCGTTCAATAAATGATATTCAATCAATTTAATATAGTTTGCATCGATTTCTTCTTTAGTTTGGTATGCGTTTTCAACAGACTCCTTGTAAGCACCTTTAACGATACGTAAACGTAAATCTTTGTACTGCTCGATGTCGTCGATTGCACGGTAGAAGTAAGCTTGAATAACTGTACCAACATTGCTGTAATTTTTTAATAGTGCATCCAATAAATCAAATGAAGGTTGTAGATGACCGTAATCTTCCATGTCGATGTTGATATGCATGTCGTATTTGCTCGCAGCAGCCACAATTTCTTCTAAGTTCTCATAACAGAAATCATAATCGATATCCAAACCAAGTTGTGTTGCTTTTAATGAAATATGTGCGTCTACATCATTTTCGTGAATGCTTTCAATCACTTCAAGAATGTTGTTTTTTGCTATTATTGCTTCTTCTTTTTCGAAAACGAATTCTCCTAGGTTATCGACAGTAGCGCTGATACCTTGTGCATTCAGTTCTTTGATGCTTTTAATTGTCTCTTCAACATTCGTTCCTGCAACGACAGTTTGAGCACCCATTTTTAGACCGTATTTTTTAGCAGCGCTATTCAATAATTGGTTTTGCGATAAGTTCATGAATACATCTTTTAAGATTGGCATTGTTTTTCCTCCTGAAATTGTTTTATACTATATCATTTTACATCTGAAATTGATGGGGAAAACTCTCCACAACTTTTTATGTTAATTTGATTTATTTTTATTATAAATCTTTTTTCACAAACATGCATTATTAAGAGTATTACGAAAATAAGGCAGTCATTTTTTTGTATATTTGAAGTGGCAAAAACTGTGAAGTTCCGGTAATTGGAACTGACTGATGATTTCTGAATGGAGTCTTGGACCTACTAATTATGGGGTATACCAAGGTCTGTTAATCAGAATGATTTAAAGTTTTTTTGAAGTAAGAAGGAAGGCTCTGCAGACATTCAATAGAAGGAAAGGTGGCCTCTAATAAAGGCGTCCCAGTGAAAGCCGCAATTGTTTTCCATACTAAGCAAATAAATGGATACACCACTAATGATTGCTTGGATAATAAAAGCGCCCCCAATCCCTACCATGAGTGGCATACTCAATGAATCAATCGAGAAACCATCGACTAAATTTTTGGTGAGTAAGGGAACAATTAGACCTACAATCGTGGTAAGGATACTTGTGGATAGCCCGATTAATAAAGGGAGTTTCGGGATTTTAAGTGATAAAATAAGCGAAAAAAAGGGCTTAAGTCCGTTCGGTTGTTTTTCCATTGTGGATATCTCCTATCAAACTAACATTCTAGTGCCTGATTGTGTTCATCAATAATACCACTTTTTCCTGCCACCATTCGTCCAGGAGGGGATTGGATTTAATTGTTCTTAACCTTCCACAAATGCCTAGCACCATTTTCACATTGACCATCCCCTGAACATATATAGGTATATACATGAAAAGGAGATGTTTCTTTGACCAAAACCTTCCTTGATGAGTCATTGGCAGAACTGCACTTTTGGCTTCAAATACTAGGTGATCATAGTCGTTTCATACATGACTCTTTGGCTCCGAGTGAGAAGGACTATATAAAAACAGCAGAATCATTTAAAAATCGTTTTGATAAATTGCTACACGATTCCAAGCAACTAGTAGATGAACAATCCTTGTTATTTCTCGTTCAGGAAGCAAATAAAGCAAGTGAAGAGATTCGCGCTTTTAAATTGGAGTTAATTAAAGATCATTTAGTGGGAAAAATAAAAATTTCATTACCACCTTCTTTTATTAATCATATGGTCAATGAAGTGGAAGAAGCCATTCGGATCTTCTCCTGTTTATCAATCGGACAGACGCCACCACTTGTTCATTCTTTACATCATGACTTGCTATGGTTATTAGATGCTGCAGGTCATGCTGGAGCGGTTGATGCGAATCTAGATCAAGTTGAAAAAAAGCTGAAGGAAGAAAGCCGGCTTTTCACGAAAGACTGGGAAGGGTTTTATTTAAAAGCAGTGGAACTAGCGGGGTATTTACGCACTAACGTACTTGAGTTTCCTTCATTGACAAAATTCCATAACGATGTATATCTTGAAATGTCCATATTCAAGCGTTTTCTGCGTGAATTGGAGGAGATGGAGTTAATGAACGAAGCGCTTGGTACGTTATCGCCTTTAATGGCCGACCACATGGCACGGGAAGAATGTTATTATTTGAAAAAACTATCGGAAACAACTGACCTTCCTTCGCCTAACTGTGATCCTGCTAAGCCGCGTACAGAAGCATAAATCGCTATGTACACAGGGGGCTGAAGATGATCTCAAGGGAGCGCCGGAAAAATATCCGCAGCCAGATGGTCTGAGAAGGAAGTGATGGACGAAGTGACGAGTCCATCATTCTTATTCTTCAGACCATTAGCAGCGGGTTTGAGTCCAAAGCGTTACTTGAAATCGGCAGTCGCTATTGAATGGTATTAGATTTTCAGTATTGGGAGCACTTTGCCTGTTTCTTATATAGTGCCTATCAAGTCGTATTTATTCACGAGTCTCTACTCTACATAATCATTCCGTACAGCTTCTATGGATTCGCCAAGTGTCACTTCTTTGTTCAAGCCACCGATATTCGTTACATGCAATGAATCCACGTCTTCATCCATGCCTTTTTCTTCATTATCGTCATATAAATCGGTTAAATCATCATAGTCTCCTTCAAAATCGGATGGTGTTTCAGAGGTGCCCGATTGTGCGACTACCTGGAAACTATCCTCATAATCTCTGACGCCATCATCTTTATGACGATCTGCAAACGAGTTATCGTTGGCAGGACGAAGGACTTGTTCTTCGACGGGGCGAGTTTGAGGAATATCCTTGTCTGCATGTTCAATACAACGGGTAGTATAAGGAACCGCTTCTAATCGTTCATATGGTATGCTTTCTCCGCATTCATCACAAACTCCATAGGAACCTGTATTCATGGCTTCAAGCGCTTCATTCACTTTTTTGAGTTCTGCATCTTCATGAACGTGAAGGGCCATGTCCTTCTCACGATCATAAAGTTCTGTTCCGAGATCAGCGGGATGGTTATCAATGGTGGAGAGTTCAGCTGTCATATCCCGGAGACTCCCATGCTCTAAAGAAAAGCTTTCCGATTGCTTCTCCAACTGTTCTTTTTGTTCTAATAGGTTTTTCTTTAGCTCTGATGTTTGTTTGTCCGTAAGAATACAATCACACCCTTTTATTTTTAATCAACTTAGTATGAGCGTTTTGACGCAACTTATTTGTGAAGAAGTTGATTGAATGAGTGAAATTTTGAGCCATTCCACATAGTTGTGTAAAATGAGTGCATGAAATCTATTTGAAAAAGGTGCTTACATGAAACAATATATCGTAATCGGTGCAGGGATTTTAGGGGCATCTACCGCTTATCATTTGGCGAAATCTGGGGGGAACGTAACGGTTGTGGACAGGCAGGATCCCGGGCAGGCAACGGACGCTGCTGCAGGTATCATTTGTCCATGGCTTTCTCAAAGGAGAAACCAAGCGTGGTATTCTCTCGCTAAAAGTGGCGCTGCGTACTATTCGCCGCTTATACAGCAACTCGAACAGGATGGCGAAATAGATACGGGCTACAAACGTGTCGGGGCAGTTAGTCTTCATACGGTTGAAGATAAGCTCAACAAAATGGAAGAACGAGCGGTGAAAAGACGTCAAGACGCCCCAGAAATTGGGTCAATCAGCCACATGACTCCAGCTGAAACGTCTGCTATATTTCCACCTCTAAATGATGAATTTGGGTCTATACATATTAGTGGAGCGGCTCGGGTAAATGGAAGAGCGCTTCGTCAATCTCTGATCAATGCAGCAAAAAAGCATGGCGCAAAATTTATCCAAGGGTCAGCTGAAATTGAATATGAAGAGAATCAGGTAACGGGCGTCAAAGTTGGAGATAAGAGTTATGAGGCAGATTGTGTGATGGTAACTGCAGGTGCTTGGGCAGACCAACTTTTATCACCACTTGGGCTTCATTTGAAACTGACCGCTCAGAAGGCGCAAATTGTTCACCTGCAATTGGAAAACACACAAACGGATGATTGGCCTGTAGTTATGCCGCCAAATGACCAATACATTCTGGCGTTTGACCATGGTCAGATTGTCATTGGTGCCACTCATGAGAATGACAAGAATTTCGATCGACGAGTTACGGCAGGCGGTTTACATGAGGTCCTTGATAAAGCGTTAGTTGTTGCACCAGGTCTGGCGGATAGCACGTTTATCGAAACACGTGTAGGTTTTCGTCCTTTTACACCGAATTTCCTTCCGATTATTGGGGAGGTGCCCGTTTACAAGGGTCTTCTCCTGGCGAACGGTCTCGGTGCCTCAGGCTTAACGGTAGGTCCATTTCTTGGTTCGCAACTTGCAAACCTAGCGCTTGGTCAACCGGTTTCAATTGATTTGAGCCTATATCGTGTAGCGGATGCAATCAAGTCTCAAGTGTAATAATGACTAAATCAAATTAAGCAAAAAAGCTGCCGAAGAATCAATTTCGGCAGCTTTTCTATTTTGAGTGCATTTTGATTTTGATTTTGTTTAGATATAGAGGGTGCTCGTTGAGATAACATGATTGCTTGTTGAGATATATGCTTTCCTTGTTTTGATATATCGCATGCTTGTCAAGATATCACGATGATTTGTCTAGAATCTTTTATCTAACTAAAGCCGGGATGAAAAATTCTTTGTATAGTTCATTCAAAATTTTCGTTTCGTCTTGTTTGAGGACACCGAAAACTAGGCTGACTTCGGATGAGCCTTGATTGATCATTTCAATATTGGCACCAGTTCTGGAAATGGCGGCTGTAGCTCGTGCTGCCAGACCAGTTGTATTGTGCATTCCTTCACCAACAAGGACCACCATGGAAAAATCACTACGAATATGCACGTCGTCTGCATTCAATTCAGTCTTCACGCGATGTACAATGCGAGCTTCTTTTTCGGCAGTTAACTGATGGCTGCGTAAAATGATGGAAAGATTATCGATTCCAGATGGAATATGTTCATAGGAAATGTCCTCATCTTCCAGAATTTGCAGCAGCTTTCGGCCAAAGCCAACTTCACGGTTCATTAAATATTTGCTGACATATAAAGTTGAAAATCCGCTGTCGGCTGAAATACCGGTAACTGGCAGGAATGAACGGTCTCTTTCGGAAACAATCATCGTGCCGGGAGCTAGGGGATTGTTTGTATTTTTTATGCAAACCGGTATCGACTCTTTAAAAGCGGGCATTAAGGCTTCGTCGTGAAGGACTGCGAAACCTGCATAGGATAATTCCCGCATTTCACGGTACGTCATTTTCTCAATTTCCACAGGATTTTCAATCACTCTCGGGTTAGCCGCGAACACACAATCGACATCCGTAAAGTTTTCATATAGGGTGGCTTTTACTGCGGCCGCCAAAATGGAGGCGGTAATATCCGAGCCACCACGATCGAAAGTTCGGAGAATACCTTCATTGGTATAACCGAAAAAGCCCGGGAAAACAGTAATCGCTTCTTTATCTTTTAGTTCCGATAGCAAACTATATGCTTTTGGCAGAGCCTGTACGCGTGCAGGCAAGCTATTGACGAGCAACCCAGCATCTTTTGGGTTAGCATACTCCGCTTGAAGACCAATGGAAACTAAATACGCAGCCACAATTTTAGCTAAATTATCTTCACCACTAGCTTTCAATTGATCGGAGAATAAACCGGGATTTGCTTTATCCGCACTTAGACGATTCCGTAGATCCGTTTCAATAATATCTTGAATTTCTCGACCTAAGCCAAGCCCCTCAGCAATTTCAGCGTACCGATTAACCACATTTTTGAATTCTTCTTCGATATTCTTATCGCAAAGTGCGGCGTTCGATAGACTGATGAGTAAATCAGTTACTTTTACATCATCGTCAAATCGTTTTCCTGGCGCAGAAACGACGACGATTTTCCGAGAAGGATCCGATTTGACAATGTCAGCCACTTTTCTGATTTGTTGTGCACTCGCTACAGATGTTCCACCAAATTTACATACTTTCATTCCATCAAGTCCCATCGTTTAAAAGTTGTTTTAATAGTTTGAAAAAGGGTTGTGTTAGATGTAAAATAATACTATAATGTCCTTATGATAAAAGCAAATGTTTTTTTAGAGTGCACACACCTTGGGGGGATACATCAATGGAAAAAGAAATTTCAATCGGATTATTAGGTTTTGGAACAGTTGGTCAAGGAGTTGCAACGATTTTACAGCAACATCAAAAGGACTTGTACCATAAACTAGGTGTTCAAGTATCTATTAAAAAGGTACTAATCAGAGACTTATATAAAACAAGACTCAGTACGCTCGATACGAATGTGTTTACAACAGATGTCCATGAACTACTGAATGACCCATCCCTAGATATCATTGTGGAAGTGATGGGGGGGATGGAAGAGGCAAAGCATGCGATTGAAAGTGCGCTTCTTGCTGGAAAACAAGTTGTTACAGCCAATAAAGATGTGATGGCGGAATATGGACATGAACTATTGAAATTGGCGGATCGTGAAAAATGCGATTTATTTTATGAAGCAAGTGTTGCAGGAGGAATCCCGATCATCCGTACACTTGAGGATGGACTTGCATCAGACCGGATTTCCAGCATGATGGGAATTGTAAACGGAACAACCAACTTCATACTGACGAAAATGAAACAAGAAAATATGAGCTACGAAGACGCTTTGGCGGAAGCAACTGAGTTAGGTTACGCAGAAGCGGATCCATCAGCAGATGTGGATGGATTGGATGCAGCAAGGAAAATGGTCATTTTATCTTCACTGGCATTTTCAACAGAAGTCCATCTTAAAGATGTATTGGTGAGAGGGATGAAAGAAATACGTGATGGAGATTTGGAAATCGCAACCGAATTTGACTATACCATGAAAATGGTTGGGTCATCGAAAAAGAATGAGGACGGCATTGAAGTGGCTGTTGAACCTGTCTTATTGGCAAATTCGCATTTACTCTCATCTGTAAATAACGAGTTGAACGCTGTATACATATATGGAGATGCAGTCGGAGAAACAATGCTTTACGGACCAGGTGCCGGATCATTACCAACCGCGACTTCGGTTGTTTCGGACATTATCGCATCTTGCCGTAATTTATTATTAGAGGTTAATGGTAAAAGAGCCCATGCCGCTCAACATGAACTGGCTATTAAATCAGATAGTCAATGCTATGCAAAGTATTTCCACCGTTTGCTTGTAAAAGACGAAGTGGGCGTTCTATCAAAACTGACGTCCATCTATAGCAATCACAACGCAAGCATTCAATCGGTCAAGCAAAACCAGGCTGTAGATGAAGGAAGAGCAGAGCTAATTTTATTGACACATAAAATCTCAAGACAGCAACATTTAGATGTGATTAGAGATTTAGAAGGAACGGCGAGCATCATCAGCCATTACCGTATTGAAGGGGAGGAACCAGCATGAGATGGCAAGGTTTAATAGAACAGTATAAAGAGTGGCTTCCAGTATCAGGAGACACACCAGCATTGACGTTACAGGAAGGCAATACACCCTTGGTTCATCTAGGTAGATTGTCGGAAGAATGGGGAATCGACCTTCACGTGAAATTGGAGGGTGCCAACCCGACAGGTTCTTTCAAAGACAGAGGTATGGTTATGGCGGTTGCGAAAGCAAAAGAAGAAGGGAAAACCGTTCTTATTTGTGCATCTACGGGCAACACTTCCGCAGCAGCTGCGGCATACGGTGCAAGAGCAGGCATGAGAACGATTGTGGTTATTCCTGAAGGACGTATCGCATTGGGCAAACTGGCTCAAGCAAAAATGTATGGAGCGGAAATCCTTGCAATTAAAGGTAACTTTGACGAAGCACTGGAAATGGTCCGTGAAGTTGGGCAAGAAGACGGCATTGCTCTTGTTAACTCCGTCAATCCATATCGATTGGAAGGGCAGAAAACAATCGCTTTCGAAGTAATTGATCAGCTGGATAAAGTTCCGGATGTCTTTGCATTGCCAGTTGGAAATGCAGGGAATATCTCGGCCGCTTGGAAAGGCTTCAGTGAATACGCAGAAAAGAAAGGCACGAAACGACCAACTTTACTAGGTGTACAAGCGGCAGGTTCGGCTCCGATTGTAAACAATCAAGTGATTGAAAATCCGGAAACAATCGCGACGGCAATCCGAATCGGTAATCCTGCTAGTTGGAATCTTGCGTTGAAAGCACTGGACGAATCAAATGGGACCATCCTAGCTGCAACGGACGAAGAAATTCTTGAAGCGTATCAACTACTTGCTTCGACAGAAGGTATCTTTGCTGAGCCTGCGTCTTGTGCTTCGATCGCAGGCATCAAAAAGCAAGTGGAAAATGGGAGTCTCAAAAAAGGGTCTACAGTTGTCGCTATCCTGACAGGAAATGGTTTGAAAGACCCGGATACAGCGATTTTAGTCAATGAACATAAGGCATTTCTTGAACCTGAAGATATGGAACGTTTCTGGGAGGACTTAAAGAAAGGTGTGAAAGCATGAGCTGGCGTAGATTTACAGTGAAGGTTCCAGCATCATCTGCAAACCTCGGTCCTGGGTTTGATTCGATTGGATTAGCACTTGACCTTCATTTGTCAATCAGCGTATCGCCGGCACCTGAGTGGTCCGTGGAGTATACGGATCAAGGTTATCAAAGATTATCCAGTGGTCCCGATAATTTGATATTGTCCACAATCCATGCTGTCGCAAAACAATATAATCAATCTCTTCCAACTGTAAAGCTACTAGTGCAATCTGATATCCCTCTTGGCAGAGGATTAGGAAGCAGTGCTTCGGCCATCGCCGGGGGAATCGAAATAGCTGACCGATTACTCGGTTTGGAATTGACAATGAAAGAAAAAGTAAGAATCGGTAACGATATGGAAGGACATCCCGATAATATTTCGGCATCTTTTCTCGGCGGCTTGACGATTTCGCATTATGACGGGGAAGAACTGGAACTAATCCGTGTTCCGGAAGTGGAAATTGGTGTTGTGATATTAGTGCCGCCTACAGAATTTCTAACAATAGAGTCGCGAAGTTTGCTACCAGAATCACTCAAACATAGTACGGCAATGCGAGGAAGTGCAGCTGGAAATGTATTATCCGCTGCATTTGTACTTGGAGATTGGGAAACTGCCGGGCGCTTGATGGAAAAAGATGAGTTTCATGAACCTTTCCGTAAAGGAAGATTCCCTGATTTTGCTGCAATCCGTCACACATGCAGGGAAATGGGCGCTTATGGTTCAGCCATTAGCGGTGCAGGTCCATCTCTTTTGATTGCCGTAAAAAAAGGTGATGAAAATGAGCTTGCCATTCAATTAAGCAACAAATTCCCACATTACGAATGTCTCGTGACGAAACCTTCATCAGTTGGAATAGTATCCTATGAAACCGATGAAGTAAAAGTGCTAAGTGAATAGATAAGCATGAAATCCAGCAGCGAATAATCTGCTGGGTTTTTTCTTGTTGTTATCGTACGTAAATCCTTTTCTTTAATACCATGTAGTTCATCGAGAAATAGGGAAATATTTGATTGAAAACTAGCCAATAATTCCCACAACTTATTGCGAATCTTCCATGCTATACTCTTAAAAGTACTAATTGATTCATAGAATTCAGAAAATTTACACTCTGGAAAATGGGAATCCATATTACTATTTAAGGGAAAAGAATGTGAAGAGGAGCTTGGACAACATGAAAAAACTTACAAGAATTTTAGTTCTATCTTTTGCAATGACCCTATCTTTTGCAGGCGCATCTGCTGCAGAATACTATGTACAAAAAGGGGACACATTGTTTGGTATTTCCCAAAAGTACAAAATGGACTATAAGGATTTGCGTACATTGAATCCACAAATTGCAAACCCCAATCAATTGAGAATTGGGCAATCGATTGTAGCGAGAACTCCCGATAAAGCGGGTGATATCGTTGACTACGCTAAAGTGCTACAAAGTCAAACAAAGTACGTGTACGGAGCAAACTATAGCCTTGCGCCATTTAAGGCGGATTGCAGTAGCTGGACGAAACACATCTATGCGAAATTCGGCATTCAATTACCACGAACTAGCGGAGAGCAAGCACATACAGGAACCCCAATCAAATTTCAGGACATGAAAAAAGGGGATCTCATGTTTTTTGCGAATAATGGCAAAACCATTTCTCATGTAGGAATTTATATGGGCAATGATATGTGGATCAGCAACCTAAACACTGCAAATAGTGTAAAGATGTTTACTGTTTGGGGACCATGGACGCAACAGAAATTCATGTGGGCACAAAGAGTAATCAACTAGTAACTACAAGAAGCTCAATCCTTTTTCATGGATTGAGCTTCTTGTAGTTTAAATCCCTCCAATCATCTGAAAGTTTTACCTAATGACTGTTTATATTGATGAATTCTTGGTGCTACTAAAGTTTGTGTGATCATTTTGGTTGTCATCACTTGTTTTTTCAAAAGCTACTCCACCCTCGTTGATCATATTGAGAGAAGCAATTAAATCCGGATCATTCCTTCGAGCCATTTCTTCTGAATCAGTCCACCCGTGTTTCAAACTCCATACCTCCTTAACACTCGATTTAGTTGAAAGTGAAATAGCCTAGAAAAGTGGGTTGAATAACAGACCAATTGTTTACTCATGTTATGCAACAAAGGCTTAGGTTAATGTGCTTTTAATTATTAAAATTTGATTACAAAACGACCCGGACTGTAAGAGCTACAACTATCTAAAAGAACTGAGTGACTTAATCGCAATTGCGTAAGACATAGAAAATGCCGATTCTACCGGATATATGACCAGCATTTGTTCGGATTTAACTTTTAGGACACGTTAAAGACACGGTTGATATTGATTAAAAAAGGATTGTTTAACATAGCTAACTCTAAAAGTGATATTCATTATATTGATATGTTTCTATCGTATGACCCGAATTTAGTCAATTTTTTTCCAAGTTATTTTCAATGAATGTGACAAAAAGGTGAAAGGTGTTAGTAGAACCAGGTTTCGACATTTTTTACATAACATCTATTATATTATGAGAAAGTTGCTACTACCTAATGAGGAATTTGAAGCAAATCATATTCAATGGAGGAAAGAAT
>Ga0209013_10001217_pt1 | contig 23767 bp, 22 predicted proteins | sample Cruoilmetagenom2_FD_187291 | JGI IMG/M metagenome (GOLD analysis project Ga0209013, IMG submission 187291) | Oil polluted marine microbial communities from Coal Oil Point, Santa Barbara, California, USA - Sample 2 (SPAdes) (version 2) | ecosystem: Environmental > Aquatic > Marine > Oil seeps ... | reverse complement strand
CCTCTCCAGTGACCGGCGGATAGTCATCCCATTTTCTATTGAAGAGCCGGGTAATTACTATGTTCGAGTCTATCCACGCGAACCGGTGCAAATCACCCGACTCGCAATCACTGATCTTTAAGACTAAAAAAACGTAATCCCCAATGACTGGAATGAGTAAGAGCCGCCATTCAGGTTCTCTGCTTATGAGATGGCCGGGATAGGCAAGTTGGAGAGATACAGAGACTATAATGAGACTGGCCATTCGCTCCCCCCTGAGTGTTCCTCTTCGCTCGCCATTCAGAGTTATCGTAGGCAACAATATCCCCGCTAACATATTGTGTGGTCAAAGCCCATAGCGGTGCTGTGCAGTCCGCTGCTACAGCGAACGAGTGCAGCAACTGGGTAATCACGGTCACGAAACATTCGCCACATCATGTTGATTTCCAGTAATGTCCTGAATGAAAAACAAGATTTAGAGATATATCCAAGATTTATGCTTCGTAAATGCTTGACTCTTATTGCCAACCCTTTTTTGATAATTTGATTGGTTGGATTGAGACTACACCTGGCCGGGGAGATTCACAACCGAGTTGGAATGCAACAGAGTGGAAGCTTAGCGGTAAGCGTAAATTATATCAGGCTCATACTTGACAATTACCGAGCGTGAAGTGGAGCATCAGCGTCTTGAGGCCGATGGGCAGGGGCGAAGATTTACTAAAGCAGTGAAGAGTGATGATGAGTGATATCGTAGGTCCAGTATCCATGTTCTTGAAGAAAGCCCGTTATTCCTTTGTGAACAGGATTCCGGCAGATGTTCCGTGCGGGGAGTGCCGGTTGTGCTGTACCGGGGTCTATGAACTTAGCGAAGTACACCCGTATGAGAAAGCGGCACTGGGTCTTCCTGTGGACACTCCAATGCTGAATGAACCGGGAAAGCCCTGCCAGTTCCTCTCTGAAACAGGGTGCAGTGTCCACTCAAAACGACCGGCCATGTGTCGGATATTCGATTGCCGGATGCAGGCATTGATGCCGCCCAGCCTGGAATTACGATTTGGTTATTCTCTCCCGGTTCAGGCTTACGCACAGAAACGGTGGAAGTTCTTATATCAAACAGAGCAGGATTACGTCCATTACCTTGCGTTTCTGATGGAGCTGGACAGAGGATCAGAAGCAGGTCTTCGGGCATTTGCTGTGCTGGTAGAAGGACTTCGTCATTACGTTGACCGAATTGGAGATGCCGAGAAGGTCTGGAGCAGTGATCGTGAAGCAATAAGCCATAACATTCTGTATCGAGGGGAGTATGTGGGAGTTGTCCTGAAGCACTTCATCGGCCTTGATGTGGCAAAAGATGCGTATGAGAGGGATCAGGCTGCATTCCAGGAGTTACTGGATAAAACAGTGAACTCAGCTATGGCCGCATTCACCCTGGATCAACTCCGTAAAATTCTGGATGACAAGGAACAGATGTCTGCATTACGGGAACAGATTAGCGGGGAGATGCCTTTCATGAGCACTGCCGATCACCGATGAGTAAGCTGATTGTCGGACGGTAGCTCCTTGATATCGCGCAAAATTGATTCCTGTGTCTCTCCGGGAAATCCCAGGATGTAACTTATGCATCACTACATCATACCTGAGTGGCTGTAGTTTTTCGCGCTAATAGAAGTATACCAGGGAGACGATAAATCCAGTAATCGTAACATAGGCAGCCAAAGGAGTGGCGAACCAGCGAGATTTGGAATAATCAGGATTGATCAGCCTTTCGTATGTTCCCTTTGTCCTTCTATTGTCATCAACCGTCGCCTTCGTTTTCACAACATAGCGAATCAATCCAATCAGCGTTATTCCGACAATAATTACTGTCGTTTCTACAGGGATGTAGATTAACCCGGGGATTAGCAGTATGAGTATTGTGAGTTGCATGTTTCTACTGTCTGCGTGGAGAATATAGCCAACACCGGCCACTGAGCAGGGCTTTTCATATCCGGGATTCCAGTTTCATCCTCTGCAGCTGCATCAAAGACTGCTCTTGCACCGTGGAGATGGATCGCCTGCTCGATATCTGTCATCGGCGATCCCTGCTCTGCTGCTCATAACAGTCAACTCGCTGACTTCTTGATTGCCGTGCCAGCTTTCTCAACGTCTTTGCCAACACCCTTGACAGTCTCGCAGCCACTTGCGACGAAAATCATGACGACAGCAAACAGGATCGTGATTACTTTTTTCATTTCATACCCTCTTTCTGACTGAATCCCGGTTATTGCAATAATCCTTCATGGCTGGGAAATCAGCCGATTTTAAATCAAATGCCAGCAAGGAGGTAGCGACGAAGAAAAAGCACCTAGAGCCGAAACCCTAAGTGCTTTTTTTGTATGGTAGCAACGGGTAGATTCGAACTACCGACCCCATCATTATGAGTGATGTGCTCTAACCAACTGAGCTACGTTGCCTTAAGCTCGGCGCACTATAAGCAACCATGCGCCAGTTGTCAATTATCGATTCTCCTCGAGGCCATCGGATTATGCATGATTATGCAGATCAATGGCATTTCCCCGGCGATTTTCCTGCTGTTCTTTAACGCCGTCATTGCGGACAGACTCCAGCTCATGCAGGTAGTCCTTATTGACATCACCTGTCACATATTCGCCACTAAAGACAGAGGTGTCAAAACATGAGACAGCACTGCACCCCTTCTTTTTCACTGCGTTGATCAAATCTTTCAGATCCTGATAGATGAGACGGTCTGCGCCGATGTACGTTGCTATCTCCTCATCCGTACGCCCATGCGCAAGCAGTTCACTGGCAACCGGCATGTCAATTCCATAGACATTTGGATAACGCACAGGCGGTGCGGCGGAGGCGAAATAGACTTTTTTTGCACCCATATCGCGCGCCATCTGCACGATCTGCCTGGATGTCGTGCCACGCACAATGGAGTCATCCACCAGCAGCACATTCTTGTTTTGAAACTCAAGATCGATTGCGTTGAGTTTATGCCGAACCGATTTTTTACGCGCCTTCTGACCGGGCATGATAAAAGTACGGCCAATGTAACGATTTTTTATGAAGCCTTCAGCATAGGGGCGCTTTAGTTTCATCGCCAGCGAGAGTGCTGCAGTGCGGCTCGTATCCGGGATCGGGATCACCACATCAATATCATGGTCTGGCCATTCACGCTTTATTTTAGCCGCAAGTTTTTTCCCCATACGCTGCCGCGCCTTGTGCACAAAGATATCGTCGATAATTGAATCTGGTCGTGCGAAGTAGACATACTCAAAAATACAGGGGGTATGTTTTGCGCCCGCCGCACATTGACTGGAAAAGAACTCGCCATTTTTGGTGACGACAACGGCTTCCCCCGGCTCGATATCCCGAATGCGTGTAAAGCCCAGTGTATCCAGTGCGACGCTCTCAGAGGCAATCATGTACTCACTCCCGGATTCTGATTCCCGTTTACCGAAACAGATCGGACGAATGCCATTTGGGTCACGAAAACCGACAATACAATACCCCGGAATCATCGCTACAGCGGAGTATCCACCATGGCAGCGCTGATGCACGCTGGAGACAGCCTTGAAGATATCATCTGCATCGATTCGATGTTTGCCCTGCTCCTGCAGTTCATGGGCAAAAATATTGAGCAGAATCTCCGAGTCGGAGTTTGTATTGATATGGCGCAAATCCGAGGTAAACAGCTCCTTTTTCAACACCTTGGCATTAGTCAGATTACCATTGTGCGCCAGGGTAATACCGTATGGAGAGTTGACATAAAACGGCTGCGCCTCTGCAGAAGATGAACAACCGGCAGTTGGGTAGCGCACATGCGCAATCCCCATATTGCCGCGTAAATCAAACATCTGTTCACTTTGAAACACATCACGCGCCAGCCCATTTCCCTTGCGCAGGTTCAGATGATTACCCTCGCAGGTGACGATGCCTGCAGCATCCTGTCCCCGGTGCTGCAGAACCAGTAGGGCATCGTAGAGCTCCTGGTTAACAGGGTGATGAGCAACAATGCCTGCAATGCCGCACATGATTCAGGTTCCTGCAGATTCTGCCGCTGATGATTCTTGAGGGATAACGGGCGCCGGTGTCGAAAGCGGAGGTGCAGTGACCGGGTCAGGTGCTGCAGGAGTCATCTTTTCCGCAGGAGCGACTGCTGCATCAGGCGTTGTGACCGGCGCTTTCTCATTGACGGGTTTTGCATCCTCCTTCTTCTCAATGTATTGCTCAAAATAAGCGGGGATCTCGCCCGGCAGGCGCACCTTGACCCACTCTGCCATCTCGGTGAAATGAGGAACGATCTTTGATTGCGTCCACCAGGGCTCATCTTTAAATGGCAAAAAACTGATGATCAATACGACAATAACCACCAGGATGACCCCACGAAGACCACCAAAGAGAATGCCCGCCACCCTGTCTGTGCCGCTCATCCCGGTCTTGTCGAATAGAGTCCCGATAATCCAGGTAAAAATACCACCGACGATCAAAACGCCGAGCAATATAGCAATACCCGAGAGCACCAGTCGCACCGTCGACGGCAATCCATATCCACTCGGCAACAGGGGTTCAAGGGTGCTGTAATAGGTCAGGGAGAAGTAGATGGCAAGTCCCCAGACTAACAGAGAGAGTGCTTCACGCAAGAAGCCACGAAAGAAACTGACAATCACCGATATTGCGATGATGCCTATGATGACAAAATCTACCCAATTCACAGCTAATCCTGAAAAGTCGAAGAAAAAGTAATTTTATTTTATCAGATTAATTCTTTAGTGCGTAAACTGCTACTTCAAATTTTTCACCATGCCCTTGTGCCCGGTCTTTTTCTCGACCTTCTTCAGGTGCTGTTGCGCCTTGCTTTTGCTTGAAAATGGTCCAATACGAACCAGGTAGAGCCTTTTCTCATCTACCCGAATCTCTTGAACATAAGGATTCATGCCGCTCTCTACGAGTATCTTGTGGGTTTTATCCGCACCACTTTTTTTTGCGAAAGCGCCTGCCTGAATAATCCAGCCTTTGTCAGGAGTAGACTGCACTTTTGCAGTTTCGGTAACAACTCTCTTTTTTTCCGGCTTTGGCGCGGTCGTCGGCGTGGAAGCCTTTTCAGCCTTCTTCTCCTCTCTCCACTGCTCTTCAACAGGCTTTGTGCTAGCCCCGGATCTCTCCTCAGTCACTGCGGGCGGCTTGTATTCACTCAAATCGAGTCGTTCAGAGATATTGAATTCCGCCTCCTGTGATTCCGCTCTGATCACCTCCTGTGTTGCAGTTTTTTCATCCGGAACCAGTCCACTACGAAACTTCTGTGTTGGTCGCACAGGAATTTTTTCCTCCAGTTCAACAGCACTCTGTGACGGACTCTCTTTTTCTTCTAGCAGAAAGGGAACAAAAATGACCGCCAGCGTCACCAGAACAATGGCGCCAACCAGACGCTTTTTTACGGTTTCATCCACAGCTCACCCACCAGTTATTCAGAATCTGAAACAGATATAATTGTTTGCATTCCAGTGATTCAGTATACGCAAATTTGAGGAAATTTCTGGAAGTTTCCATTTTACAACATCATCATTTCCAATGCTTCACCAACAACCCGAAATGAGCCAAAAACCAGGATTGCATCCCCTGTAGCACTGGCCTGTTTCGCAGCCTGAAACGCATCCTGCAGGGAGTCGTGACTGATCACCTCTGCATGAACAGCCGCCTGCCCCACTACTGCTCGCAGCTCTTCACCACTGAATCCACGCTCATCATCGAGAGGATAGATGCGCCACTCATCCACTGCGCTATCCAGGGTGGAAACAACAGCCTGCAGTGGTTTGTCTACATACATCGAAAATATAGCGCGCAGCTTTCCAGGCAACAGCATCGCACCGAGATTGGCTGCAAGCGCCGCTGCCGCCTCCTGATTATGGGCGACATCCAGAATAATGAGCGGTTCACCGGCAATCACCTGGAAACGGCCAGGCAGCTTTGCCTGCATAAGACCCTGACGTATTGCCTCCTGGCTGACAGGCAGTTGCTGCCGCAGCAGGTGCAGAATCATCAATACACCTGCAGCATTCTGCATCTGATAGTGGCCGCGCATTGATGGGATCGGCAAGGCATGGCGAAGCATTTCGCCGCTCTGCCAACTCCACGCATCCTGCTCCATCATATAGTGATAATCATCACCGGCATGATAAAGCGTTGAACCAATAGCTGTTGCCGCCTGCAAAAAACCTGCCGGCATATCCGTTTCCGCATAGACTGCAGGTTGGCCGGCACGCAGAATACCCGCCTTTTCAGCACCGATATCATCCCTGTTATCACCGAGCCATGCCTGATGATCGATTCCAACGGAGGTCACCAGTGCAGCATCGGCATCCATCAGGTTGACAGCATCAAGTCTGCCGCCGAGTCCAACCTCAAGAATCACCACATCCAGTTGATGGCGTGAAAAGAGATCGAGTGCAGCCAGGGTTCCAAACTCGAAATAGGTCAGCAGCGTCTCGCCACGGCACTCCTCGATACGTTCAAATGCCGCACACAGGTCATCATCGCTGACCTCCTCGCCATTGATGTGGATGCGCTCGTTATAACGAATCAGGTGAGGGGATGTGTAGCTGCCGACGCGCCACGAGGCCGCACGCAAAATCGCATCGAGATAAGCCACGCTGGAGCCTTTACCGTTGGTCCCGGCGACACTGATGATCAGTGGTTTGAATTGCCCTGGATGGAGCTGGAGCCAAACTTCCCGCAGGCGATCGAGACCCAGTTTAATCTCGGCAGGATGAATCAGTTGCTGGTAGTCAAGCCACTCACGCAGTGATCGTTTTTTCGTCATCAGTCTCGATGTCAGGAGGGGGAAGTTCCGGAGATTCTGGTGTGACATCGGGTTCGGATTGTAGAGGCGTCGCTTCAGATGCGGCCATCAGTATTAACAGGATCCGGTACAAACGGTCCCGCATCTCATGGCGGGTGATAATCATGTCGATAGCGCCATGCTCAAGCAGAAATTCACTGCGCTGAAAGCCCTCCGGAAGGGTTTCACGCACCGTCTGTTCTATCACGCGTGGCCCCGCAAAACCAATCAGCGCATTGGGCTCGGCCACATTGACATCTCCAAGCATCGCAAGACTCGCGGAGACGCCTCCCATGGTCGGATCCGTCATCACCGAGATAAAAGGGATGCCTGCCTCGCGCATCTTCGCCAGCGCAGCACTGGTCTTTGCCATCTGCATCAGTGAGAACAGCGACTCCTGCATGCGTGCGCCGCCGCTTGCAGAGAAGCAGATCAACGGCACTCTGTTTTCCAGCGCCATGTTGACGCCGCGAACAAAACGCTCACCGACGACCGAGCCCATGGAACCTCCCATAAAGGAGAATTCAAAGGCGGCGACAACTACATCCATTTCCTTGAGCTTTCCTCTCATGACGACCAGTGCATCTTTCTCCTCTGTTGTTTTTTGAGCTATTGTCAGACGGTCCCGGTATTTTTTGCTGTCCTTGAACTTGAGCGGATCGGTGGCGCTCAGATTTTCACCTATCTCGACGCGATCCTTCGGATCAAGAAAGAGGTCGATACGGCGGCGTGCGCCAATACGGTTATGGAAATTGCATTTAGGGCAAACATCATTGTTACGCTCTGATTCAGAACGATACAAAACTGCGCCACACCCCTTGCACTTCTCCCACAATCCTTCAGGAACTGTTTTTTTGCTGTTACCGTCGGTACGAATACGTGTGGGTAATAATTTTTCAAACCAGTTCATAAGACTCTTCTCTTGATTTTGATGCGCTTCGTTCCTCAGCACATCCTATGATCTATCTGTATCAGCTATCCAGCCCTGCTCTTAACTCGCTGACAAAGCTGCTGACTGCCCTGATTGTACCCTCGGAATCACCCCTGTGTTCGGCAATGCGGTTGACAATTGCACTGCCTACAATCACGGCATCGGCCAGTTTGCCCATTGCAGCAGCTGTCGCTGCGTCCTTGATCCCAAAACCGACGCCTAAGGGCAATTTACTGATCTCTCTGATTTCGGTCAACTTTTGGGCCACAGAGTCGAGATCGAGATGCCCTGCCCCTGTGATTCCTTTCAGTGAAACATAATAGACGTAACCACGCGAGGCGTCACAAATTTTCTGTATGCGGCCATGGTCGCTCGTCGGCGCAATCAAAAAGACAGGATCAACCTGATGTGCATAAAGCAGAGGAAGAATCTCCTCACCCTCTTCAGGCGGAAGATCAACCATCAGGATTCCATCAACACCGGCGGCGCTGGCTTCAGCAGCAAAGGCTTCGTAACCCATCACCTCGACCGGATTCAGATAGCCCATCAAAACCACGGGCGTCTCGGCATCATTCTGCCTGAACTCGGCAACCATCTGCAGCACATTCCTGAGACTGACATTGTACTCGAGCGCGCGCTCTGCAGCTTTTTGAATCACCGGGCCGTCAGCCATTGGGTCAGAGAAGGGAATGCCCAGTTCGATCAGGTCTGCCCCTGATTCAACCAGCGCATGCATCAGCGGCACTGTCAATGCCGGCTCAGAATCGCCGGCAGTGATAAAGGGAATCAATGCGACACGTTGTCTCTCTTTGAGTTCAGCAAAACAGGATTGAATACGGCTCATAGCTTGATCCCCTCGCGTGCAGCAACCGTGTGCATATCCTTGTCTCCACGTCCAGAGAGATTCACCAGCAGCTTCTGTTGCTGCTGCATCTGTGGAGCGAGCTTCATGGCGTAGGCCAGTGCATGACTGGACTCCAGCGCCGGAATAATCCCCTCAATGCGCGTCAGCGCATGAAATGCCTGCAGCGCCTCATCATCAGTAGCAGCAACATAGTTGGCGCGCTGCGTATCTTTCAGCCATGCATGTTCAGGGCCGACGCCGGGGTAATCAAGTCCGGCCGAGATCGAGTGAGTCTCGATGATCTGTCCATTCTCATCTTCCATCAGGTAGGTGCGGTTGCCGTGCAGCACACCGGAATTTCCTGCACACAGAGGCGCTGCATGACGACCGGTATCGATGCCGTCACCGGCGGCCTCAACACCATAGATTGCGACATCCGTATCATTCAGGAATGGATGGAAGAGTCCAATCGCATTGGAGCCTCCACCCACACAGGCGATGAGCGCATCAGGCAGACCTCCCGTCATCTCCTGCATCTGCCGGCGCGCTTCACGTCCGATAACGGTTTGAAAATCACGCACCATTGCAGGATAGGGATGCGGACCCGCAACGGTTCCAATGATGTAGAAGGTGTTGTCGACATTGGTGACCCAGTCGCGCATCGCTTCATTCAGCGCATCCTTGAGGGTACGGGAGCCGGAGGTAACGGAGACGACCTCGGCGCCAAGCAGGCGCATGCGGTAGACATTGGCCTCCTGGCGGGCGATATCGACTTCCCCCATGTAGACAACGCACTCCAGGCCCATGCGCGCAGCAACAGTTGCAGTGGCAACGCCATGTTGTCCTGCCCCGGTCTCGGCAATGATGCGGCTCTTGCCCATACGACTGGCGAGCAGCGCCTGGCCGATGGTGTTATTCACCTTGTGAGCGCCGGTATGATTGAGATCTTCGCGCTTCAGATAGATCTGTGCTCCGCCCAGTTCACGACTCCAGCGTTCGGCATGATAGAGTGGCGATGGACGTCCGACATAGTTTGCCAGGTCAGCATCCAGTTCGGCGAGAAACGCCTCATCCTGCATATAGCGCTCATAGGCGTGATTCAGCTCAGAGAGCGCGCCCATCAGCGTTTCAGAGACAAAGATGCCTCCATAGGGGCCAAAATGGCCGCGCTGGTCCGGCATCTGATGCCAGTTAGTCGGTATTTCGATCGCCAAGTTCGACTCCTCGAATCAGTTGTTTGATTGTTTGCGCATCTTTGATGCCTTTAGCCGCTTCAACGCCGCCGCTGACATCCACTCCCCATGGGTGAACAGCGCGAATGGCATCGGCCACATTAGCCGGGGTTAATCCCCCTGCCAGTATGATTTCAGCAGAGAGATCGGCTGGAATCAGCGACCAGTTAAAACTCTCTCCGGTTCCACCGGGAACTCCTGCACGATAGCTATCCACCAGCAGTCCGCAGGATTGATGATAAAGCTCCCGCTGCTGATGCAGATTCACTCCCGCCTTCATGCGAATCGCCTTGATATATGGCTTACCCTGCGCGGAGCAAAAGTCGGGAGATTCGTTGCCGTGAAACTGGATCAGGTCAATCGGCGCCTGACTGACCACCAACTCAATCTCATCTGCCGGTGCATTCACAAAGAGTGCGACTTTGGTGACAAATGGCGGCAACGCCGAAGCAATCTCAGCCGCCTGTTCGATCTCCACGTACCTGGGGCTATTGGGGTAGAACACCAGCCCGATAGCATCGGCGCCTACAGCGGCTGCGGCAACTCCATCCTGAACCCGGGTAATGCCGCAGATTTTAACGCGTGTTCGCATAGGAAAACAGAAGGAATATTATAAGACCGCTCTATTATCCTATAGAGTTCCAGCAAAGGCTAGAGAACAGGTTTTATGTTTTAAGATTTAAGTTTTAGCCCGTAGGGCGTAATAAGCTTTGCGCATTGCGCCGCATGCCTGATTTTTTACCACAGATACACACAGATCTATAGTTACCAGGAGAATAAGCGCCAGCGCATCCACGATGTCTTGGCACTTATCACCTAACACCTAACACCTTCCCGGGTATCTCAAACCTCTCTGGATACTGCACCTTCTCAAAATAGAGTCCGTCGGGAGGCGCCGTGACTCCGCCCAGACGGCGATCACGCAGTTCCAGCACCTCCTTTGTCCAATCACTGCCGGCCTCACCTTTTCCAATGGTGATCAACACTCCGGCAATATTTCTGACCATGTGGTGCAGGAATGCATTGGCTTCAATGCTGAATTCGAGAACCTCGCCACGTCGTTTCACCGAGATGTGATGCAGTGTGCGCACAGGGCTTTTCGCCTGGCAGCCCAGGGCGCGATAGGAGCTGAAATCATGGGTTCCGAGCAGCGCCTGGGCAGCCTTGTGCATCAATTCAGCATCCAGCGGACGATGAATCCAGGTGACCCTGCCATGCTGCAGCGCGGAACGCATCGAACGATTCAAAATCAGGTAGCGATAGGAGCGCCGTTCAGCAGAAAACCTGGCATGAAACTCTTCGGGGACTTCTGTAGACCAGAGGACGCTGACATCATCAGGCAGGTTGACATTGACGCCCTGCGTCCAGGCTCGTCGCGGGCGCTGAGACCCTGTATCGAAATGGACGACCTGCTCAAGCGCATGCACACCTGTATCCGTACGGCCTGCACAGTGGACGCGTACTCCATGATCGGCAACCTTTGCGATTGCCTGTTCCACGACTTGCTGGACACTCCTGATGCCCTGCTGCTGCATCTGCCAGCCATGAAAGCCTGCGCCATTATATTCGATACCCAGGGCGATACGCATGAGTCAAGACCTGGAGCCTGTCCGAGAATGGAAAACCTGCTGCGGCCCCCATTCTCGGACAGGCTCCTGAGGATCAGAGAAGTTTTTTCAGCATTTCCTGAGCAGCCTGCTGCTGTTGACGGGTTCCATCCGACATCACTTCTTCAAGAATATCCCTGGCGCCATCCATGTCGCCCATATCGGCAAACGCAGCAGCCAGATCAATCTTTGCCTCTGCCTCTACCTGCTTTAATGTCGATGAGGCTGTTTCAAGTGATGTAATGGAGGGTTCTTCAGACTCTGCAATCGGCAGCGTATCTTCTTCATCGAGGGAGAGTGTATCACTCTGCTCACTCCCCTGATCAGCACTGCGTGAAAAAACATCCTCAAAATCATCGTTGATGTGTGAATCGATGCCGAATGAGTCATCGAGTGAGATGACCTCAAACCCCTGATCAGTTTCAGCGCTCTCATCGGCAACAAGCTCTTCGTCCAGTTCCAGATCTTCAACAGTTTCAATACCAGGCATCGCACTGATGGCAGGGTTATCCAGTATTTCTGCAGTTTCATCAAGAGCCATACCCACTTCCGAAAGCAACTCACCTGACTTTTTATCTTCAAGTTCCACCTCAAAAGCACGCAGCGCCTCTTCGAGATCGTAATCGGGCTGATTATTACTCTCTGCCATTTCCTCGTCACTGCTGATTTCGGCAGCGCCAAAATCGAGATTAATGATCTCTGCGTCAGAGTGCTTCGGATCCACGACACCCAGTGATTCGATCCCCGCCGGAAGCAGCTCAGCATGCATATGTTCGATTCTCTTCCAATCTCCGGGGTCGATGTTCAGCGCGCTGCTATCCAACTGGCTCATCACAGCTTCAAATGCATGACGGTTTTTTTCCGAGTAAAGCAACTCCATCAACTGCATCTGCAAATCCATGCGCGCCGGATCCATTTCAACAGCCTGCATCAAAACATCCTGCGCCTGGCGATTTTCTCCGTTGCTTATCAGGACTGTTGCAAGTTCCAGAGGATCGAGTGCTTGCGGCTCTACAATCGAAAGAGTCTCAGGAGGTTCAAATAGCGTCGTGGATTCCAGTTTCGGCTGTTGATCCAGAGTTTCATCAGCATCCGATGATTCTCTGACACTCTCACCCTCACTCTCCTGGACGGCTCCGTCACCGGCCAGCCCTTTTTCTGTCAGACTCTCGTCAACCAGGTGCTCATCAGTGTGAGCGCTGTCAGGCTCAGTACTTTCCTTTCTGCTACGACGGCCACGCAGAAGAATGAGTAGCAATACCAGAATAGCAACTCCGGCAGCGCCAAACAGCAGGTTATTGTCAATGCCTTCGATGAGTGAATCACGCCAGGCAACAGCGGTTTTCTTGCGCTGATTTTCAGTGGGTGGGGATGTACTCTCCTCCTCAGCTGTTGCAAGTGAAGAGTCAACAACCTTTGCCGGTGTTTCATCGCCGGCAACAGGATCTTCCTCGCCTGCTGCAGCCATCGAGAGTTGTTCGGCATTATCCCGGGAGGATTCAACCTCTTCACTCTTATCAGCTGTCGCTGCGGACTGTTGCTGCTCAGAATTACCGGCGAGGGCTTCATCCTTCATGTACGCATCATCAGCACCTAATGGCTCTTGATCAGACTCTTCGGCAACTCTTTTTTCTGCGGCGTCAGAGTCACTATCAACCAGAAGCAGAAGCTGTTCATCAGTGAGTTTCGTTTGATCGGCATCAGCCCCCTTCTGCGCATCGATCTGGCTATATAATTGCTGTAACTGAGCCAGCTCGCCTTTCATATGGATCAGCTTGTGCGCTACCTTCAACTGCTCTTCCAGTAACTTGACACGTGATCTCAACACCTTGTTTTCTTCACCTGCAGCTGTTTCTGTGGAGAGGTCGCTCTCACTTGAAGCTGGATCTCCACTCATTGCACCCTCGTTGACATCATCAGCGGCAGAATCCAGGCGTAACCGCCCTTCACTCTCGGTGCTTGGTGGCGGTGGCGTGACAGCTGCTGCCTCCTGCTGCACAGGGGGTTCTGCGGGTTCAGTTACTACCTGCGCAATAATTTCAGGTGAGAGACGTGTCGACGAGGTAATCGGTTTGCGTGCCCTGAAAGCGCTCTCATGTTGAGCCACCCTCTCCCTGGCCGCACTCCTGGAGATGCCCTGGGTTACCTCTGCAGATGGAATACGCAGCAACTGACCTTTTTTCAACAAATTCATATTGCCGCGAATAAATGACTCAGGGTTCTCCTCATGAATGGCAACCATGGCCTGGTGCATCGACGCATCAGCCGGGCGCGACTTGGAAGCGACCTGCCATAAAGTCGTACCTGTCATTGTCTGCATTGTGGAGCCAGCTTCGCGCTCACCCCCGGAGGCTTCTGTTGCCGGACGTTGGGCTATCGCCTGCTGCTGTGGCCGGGAGTCATCAGATTGAACTTGCGGCTTATCAGACATGCTTGCGACACCCGCCACATCAACAGGAGCAGCCATCTTTCCAGAGTAGAGAGGAGGATCAAGCAACAGCGTATAATCCTTGATCATCTCGCCATTGGCCCACCTGGCGTCTATAACAAAACTGAGAAAAGGCTCCACTACGGCTTTGCTACTTGTTACCCTGATCGCCGGACCCTTATCGCTCTGGATAATTGAAAAGCTTAAACCTTTGAGTTGCTTACTCCATTCAACACCGGCATTCTTGAAATCAGAGAGTGAAGCAAGCTTGATTTTGAGTGCAGTTAGCTCATCCGCTTTTACCCCCTGAAGATCAATTGTTGCTTTCAGCGGCTCGCTGATAAAGGAGTGGACATGTATCTGACCCAGCGTCAAAGCCTGGGCGCCGGTTGAAAGCATGATCAGAAGTGAAGGAATTGTCAGTCGTTTTAGCATGTTGATAGTCTCAGTCGTACTACTTGAATAACATTGTAATTTTTCAAAAAGTCCGTGCATTTCTTGATACCGTGCAGGATTTGACGGCTATCGGCTTAACAGGATCGACAGCATCCTTCGCAAGGGTTCAGCGGCGCCCCACAAAAGCTGATCACCCACGGTAAAAGCCGAGAGATACTCCGGCCCCATGTTCATTTTCCGCAACCTGCCGACCGGTACGGACAATGTGCCTGTTACCGTTGCAGGAGTTAACTCCTGCACACTCAATTCGCGTTCATTGGGAATCACTTTGGCCCACTGATTTGCAGATGCAAGCATGGACTCGATCTCATCCATGGGGATATCCCCTGTCAACTTGATGGTCAACGCTTGACTGTGGGAACGCATTGCTCCAATTCTGACACATAACCCATCAATAGGTACAGGATTACTGCCGGATCCAAGAATCTTGTTGGTTTCCACACCACCTTTCCACTCCTCCTTGCTCTGGCCATTCTCCAGCCGCACATCGATCCATGGAATCAGGCTGCCGGCCAGCGGTGCGCCAAACTGTGCAGTTGGAAACTCCTCACTGCGTATGCTGTGTGCAACTGTTCGATCAATATCAAGAATCGCGGATGAAGGATCCTTCAGCTTGTCAGCGACCGATGCATGTACTGCTCCCATCTGGGATATCAGCTCCCGCATGTTGCGCGCACCAGCGCCGGAAGCAGCCTGGTAGGTCATCGCTGTCGCCCACTCCACCATGCCCTCACGGAAGAGTCCACCCAGCGCCATCAGCATCAGACTGACCGTGCAGTTGCCGCCAATGAAATCTCTTTTGCAATCTGCCAGCGCCTGATCGATGACATCACGATTCACCGGATCCAGCACGATAATGCTCTCATCCTGCATACGCAGGGATGATGCTGCATCAATCCAGTAGCCCTTCCAACCGCTTGCGCGCAATTGTTGAAACACGGAGTTGGTATAGCTGCCCCCCTGGCAGGTAACAATGGCATCCATGGTTTTCAGTTCATCAATATTGCTTGCATCTTTGAGCAGAGGAGTCTCTCTTCCGATATCCGGCCCTTGCTGACCTACCTGGGATGTGGTGAAAAAAACCGGCTCATCGATTGCATCGAAATCATGCTCTTCACGCATGCGATCCATCAATACAGAACCGACCATGCCCCGCCATCCAACAAAACCAACACGTTTCATCTAACTAACCTGTGTAAACCAATAAAAAAAAAATTCGTTATTGCAAGCGACAAAATCACCGGAAGTGATTTTGAACGCACGAAGTGCGGCCCGTAGGGCGGAGCCCATGGATGGGCGCAGTAACCGTGGCACTAATTTTGCTCGGAGCAAAATTGAACGCGCTTTGTGCGACCCGAAGGGTAAATTACAAGGATGTAATTTATAATCTCTTGTTGTGGAATCGAATTTTCAGAGATTGCTTCGTCGTTTCACTCCTCGCAATGACTGTTATAGCGCTGCAACCACCGCATCACCCATGGCATCTGTGCCCACCTCTGTCATTCCATCGGACATGATATCAGCTGTGCGCAAACCGGCGTCGAGAACCTTGTTCACTGCCTGCTCGATACGCTCTGCCATGTCAGGCCGATCCAGCGTATAGCGCAGCATCATGGCGACAGAGAGAATCGTCGCCAGCGGATTCGCCTTGTTCTGACCGGCAATATCCGGGGCTGAACCATGAATCGGTTCATACATCCCCTTGCTGTTCTCATCCAGGGAGGCTGAAGGCAGCATGCCGATGGAGCCGGTCAGCATCGCCGCCGCGTCGGAGAGAATATCTCCAAACATATTGGTGGTGACCATCACGTCGAACTGTTTTGGCGCTCTCACCAGCTGCATAGCCGCATTATCCACGTACATGTGCTCAAGTTCCACATCTGGGTAATCTGCGGCAGCAGCGGTGACGACTTCACGCCACAACTCGGTGCACTCCAGCACGTTCGCCTTGTCGACGGAACAGAGCCGCCCATCGCGTTTCATGGCGATATCGAAAGCGACACGGCTGATGCGGTCAATCTCGGATTCCGTGTAAACGAGGGTGTTGAAACCCTGGCGCTCACCGGTTTCCAGAGTGCGCACGCCGCGTGGTTCGCCAAAATAGATCCCGCCGGTCAACTCCCGCACGATCATGATATCGAGACCGGAAACGATTTGAGGTTTCAATGAGGATGCATCGGCAAGCTGTGGGTAGAGAATCGCGGGACGCAGATTGGCAAACAGGTTGAGTCCGGCGCGCAAGCCCAGCAGCCCCTTCTCCGGGCGAATCGAGATATCCAGACCCTCCCATTGGGTTCCGCCGACGGCACCCAGCAGAATTGCATCACACTCCTTCGCCAGCTCCAGGGTCGCATCCGGCAGCGGATGACCTGTTGCATCGATGGCGGCTCCGCCGACCAGCGCTTCATCCATCATAATATCAAGAGCATGATCATCGCGCAGGGTTGCGAGAACCTTGACAGCCTCAGTCACGATCTCCGGGCCGATGCCGTCACCGGGCAGAATTAATAGTTTTTTACTCATTTAAGTACCTTGTTTTTGTAACCACAGATGCACACAGATGAACACAGATAAAATAATTCTCAGTAACCCCGTGCATCCACTCCTTCATAGGATGTGTAGAGGTGCGAGGCGCATCAATGCAAACAGATAAACTCAAATCAAATAGCTGTAACCATCTGCGTGCATCTGTGGTTAATTATACGAATAGCCAGGGCGCCTCTGTACGGCGTCTCTCTTCATAGGCCTGGATCGCATCAACATGCTGCAGTGTCAAACCGATATCATCCAGTCCCTCAAGCAGGCAGTGCCTGCGAAAAGGATCGACCTCGAAGCCGATCACTTCATCACCAACACGCAACTGCTGCTGATCGAGGTCAACATCGATGTGCAGTGCAGTATCGCCAGCAGCCTTGTTGAACAGGCCATCAACGACTTCCGCATCGAGCACAATCGGCAGGATGCTGTTCTTGAAACAATTATTATAAAAGATATCTGCATAACTTGGAGCAATGATGACTCGAAACCCATAATCAGCAAGGGCCCAGGGGGCATGCTCGCGTGATGAGCCGCAGCCGAAATTTTCCCGCGCGAGCAGGATAGAAGCTCCCTGGTAGCGCGCATCGTTGAGGACGAAGTCAGGGTTCAGCTGGCGCTTGCTGTTATCCATTCCGGGTTCACCATGATCGAGATAGCGCCACTCGTCAAATAGGTTAGGGCCGAAGCCACTGCGCTTGATCGATTTCAGGAACTGTTTTGGAATAATGGCGTCAGTATCAACATTGGCGCGATCCAGGGGACAAACAGCGCCACTAAAAGGTGTGAATTTTTCCATTATCATAACTCCCGGATATCAACAAAACGACCGTTTATGGCTGCAGCTGCGGCCATTGCCGGACTGACAAGATGCGTGCGCCCGCCCTGTCCCTGGCGGCCCTCAAAGTTACGGTTCGATGTCGAAGCGCAGCGCTCTCCCGCTTCGAGGCGGTCTGCATTCATCGCCAGGCACATGGAGCAACCGGGCTCGCGCCATTCAAAGCCCGCATCAATAAAAATGGCATCGAGTCCCTCCTCTTCCGCCTGCTGCTTGACCAGGCCGGAGCCGGGAACTACCAGCGCAAGCATGATATTGTCAGCAATGCTGTGGCCTTTGACAACTGCCGCTGCAGCCCGCAAATCCTCGATACGGGAGTTGGTGCAGGAGCCGATAAAAACCTTGTCCAACGCGATCTCAGTGATCGGCGTATTCGCTTCAAGCCCCATGTAGTCGAGTGCACGGCGCATGCCATCAGCCTTGACTGGGTCATCAATATTGTCAGGATCAGGCACGCTGGTATCGACGCCAACCACCATCTCCGGTGAGGTTCCCCAGGTCACCTGGGGCACAAGGACGGCAGCATCGATCCTCACTAGCTTGTCAAACACTGCCCCTTCATCTGTATGCAGTGTTTTCCAGTATTCAATCGCCTGCTGCCATTGGTCTCCGCCTGGCGCAAAGGGGCGTCCCTTGACATAATCGATGGTTTTGTCATCAACGGCGACAAAACCTGCGCGTGCTCCGGCTTCGATCGCCATATTGCAGAGCGTCATGCGGCCCTCTACAGAGAGATCACGGATCGCCTCGCCTGCAAACTCTATCGCATAGCCGGTGCCGCCGGCCGTGCCTATCTCGCCGATAATGGCAAGAATGATATCTTTTGCCGTCACCCCGACTGCGGCCTTGCCATCGACCTCGATCAGCATCGAGCGTGATTTTTTCTGAATCAGGCACTGGGTTGCCAGCACATGCTCGACTTCAGAGGTGCCGATACCAAAGGCCAGCGTACCGAGCGCGCCGTGCGTCGAGGTATGCGAGTCGCCGCAGACGACCGTCATGCCGGGCAATACGGCCCCCTGCTCCGGTCCGATGACATGCACGATTCCCTGGCGGATGTCATCCATGCTGAATTCAGTAATCCCAAAATCAACACAGTTTTCACCCAGTGTCTCCACCTGAAGACGTGATACGGGATCGGTAATCCCCTGATCCCGGTTCGTAGTAGGGACATTATGATCCGGTGTCGCCAGATTGGCATCAACACGCCGGGGCTTGCGCCCGGCAAGGCGCAAGCCCTCAAATGCCTGCGGTGAAGTCACCTCATGCACCAGATGACGATCGATATAGAGCAATGCCGTGCCGTCCTCATCCGTGCGGACGACATGATCATCCCAGAGTTTGTCGTAGAGAGTTTTGGGGTGCATAGAAGAATTCCAGAAGATATAAATAAAGTGCCATTGCGAGGAGTGGAACGACGCGGCAATCCAGACGGCGTCAATTCTCGTTTGATTTAGAGAATATCTGCTAATCAACCATAACTCAAATTCATATTTTTCATTATCACTATTCCATACTAGAATGCTCGTATGGAAATCAACGCACTTCAGGCATTTATCGAGGTTGCCCGCCTGGGTTCTTTTTCGAAGGCCGCTGATCTACTCTTTGTGACCCAACCTGCGGTCAGCAAGCGTATTGCCGCACTCGAAGATGAACTGCAGGCAAGACTTTTCGATCGCATTGGCAAAAACATCACTCTCACGGAAACAGGCGGGAAGCTGCTGCCCAGGGCGCGCAGGCTGTTGCTGGAAGCTGATGAGATGAAACGTATCGCCTCCAGCCTCTCGACCAGCGTAAGCGGAAGACTGACGATGGGCACCAGCCACCATATCGGGCTGCATCGCCTGCCCCCGGTGCTGAAAGCCTTTCACAACCAGTATCCGAAAGTCATCCTTGATCTGCGTTTCATGGATTCAGAACAGGCCTGCCAGGCTGTCGAACAGGGGGAGCTGGAACTTGCCATCGTGACCCTTCCATCTGAAACACAGCCAAATCTCACGGCGCAGACAATCTGGATCGATCTGCTCGAGGTTGTGACAGCAACCGATCATCCACTTGCGACACAGCATCAGGCAACACTCCAAACACTGTCACAATACCCCGCAGTCCTTCCCGGCCCACAGACTTACACACACCAGATACTTCAACAGCAACTGCAACGGCTGGGATTGAAGCTCGACACGACATTGTCGACAAATTATCTGGAGACGCTGAAGATGCTGGTCATTATCGGGCTAGGCTGGTCGCTGCTGCCGACAACGATGATCGATGAGAACCTGCACGAGCTGAAAACGGATCTCAGATTAGAACGCCGGCTGGGCTCCGTGATTCACCGCAAACGCACCTTGTCAAATGCCGCCAGGGCGATGCTGTCCATCGCACACAATTCCACATAAGCCTGAAATTATCACAGACGAAGTATTACGAAAGTACATCCTGATAGGAAAAATAATCGAGGGAACTCTCCCTGCTCTTATTCGGAATAACGTATCCGTCCCTTCTTGTGAGAATCCCGTGCGTAATAGCCAACCCGTCCACGCGGCACAACAACGATGCCGGAGTCGGTGACCTTATAGCGCTTGCGATCCTCATCCGCATCAAAACCGATCCTGGCGCCGGGTTCGATGTAATTATGGCGGTCCACGATGACCTTCCGCAGTTTTGCACCATGGCCGATGTGCACATAATCCATGATAATGCACTCGTCCAGCTCCGCTCCTGACTCCACCACCGCCTCGCGACGGATAATGGTATTTTTCACCTTGCCGCCATTGATCAGCGTAGCAGAACCAAGCAGACTGTTCTCGATCTCACCACTGATCACTCGCGCCACCGGCCCCTGGTAGTTGCTGGAGAGAATGGGCCAGTCGGTATTGAAGACGTCCAGCCGGGGCTCCAGTCCCATAACGTCAGCGTGGGCATCCATATAGGCATCGATGGTTCCTACGTCACGCCAATACCCCTGCTCCTCATAGGGCTTCATGCCCGGCACTTCATTGTCACAGAAATTGTAGGCGTAGAGACGGTGACTCTTCATCAAACGCGGCAGTATATGGTGACCGAAATCCGTCTCACCGCGGCGCTAGGCCTCCAGCAGGGCCTCCACCAGCACTTCCGCTTTAAAGAGGTAATTCCCCATGGAGGCAAGGGCGTGACCGGGTTCTCCAGGCATGGGCGTCGGGTGTTCAGGCTTCTCCTGGAACTCGCTGATGCGACCATCGCCATCGGCGGCTATAACTCCAAAGCCAGTTGCCGCTTCCAACGCCACCGGCAGTGCTGAAACCGTGACATCCGCCTCATGTGCGTTATGGAAGTCCACCATTTGGCGTATATCCATACGGTAGATATGGTCGGCGCCAAACACAGCCACCAGATCAGGAGTGTGATTCTCGATCAGGTTCAGGTTCTGATGTACGGCGTCCGCGGTCCCCTGAAACCACTGCTCCCCCTCCATCATCTGTGGAGGCACTACGGTAATGAACTGGCTGGAAACAAGGGGAGACAGCCGCCATGCCTTGCGAATATGCTCGATGAGGGATTGCGAACGGTATTGCACCAGCAGATAGATTGTATAGATCTCCGAGTTGACGAAATTACTCAATACGAAGTCCACGATACGGGAACGCGCGCCGAAAGGCACCGCGGGTTTGGATCGCTCACTTGTCAGTGGTTGCAGGCGCGAACCCTGTCCACCAGCCATGATGAATGCGATGATGCTTTGGTTTCTCAAAATCTCTCCCTTATATAACGGGCTGAGTGAGTATTGGAAATCTCTTCCAGCCAGGAGCAACTATGCAGGGTTGGGATGCTTTGTTGCTGGAAGCAGAAAAATGATGAGCCTTTTTACCGCCATTACTCAGGGCGCATACACAGCTGTTGATCGAGTCAACCGGGAAAATGTTGATAATTAGTAACATTTTACCCACCCGGGAATCCCTTACTCGAGAGCTGTTGAGCCTTTTAACGTCATGCTCAGGATCAGTTCGATTGAGCCCGTAGCGTGGGCTAGACGGCTAACGCCAATGCCGGAGTAACAAAAAGGGACAACATCACCCTCCATCATGCTGTTGAGTACATTTCGTTTGCTGCCAGTGTTATCAGACACACCGCTGGCTGATGTCACTCTTCTACAGCAATTCGCAAGCCGCGAAGAGATTCACATTTCAGGGAATTATCGCGCATTCAAATGACAATTTAATGACAAAAACGATGTGAGGAATTGATTACTGCAACTAAATAACCGGATTCTGACACGAATACCAGGGTGCTCAGCCGACCGTTTCAGATTGCCGCTCATTGATTTGATCAAGCTCAATTCAATGCAACTATGGGTGAAGTTGATGGCAGATGAATCGATATTTTCCAGAATATACGGGGCAGTATGGGCTTGATCATTGCACTGAACTATTGTGGCGTTACGCCAGTTCAGCAGAATCATCTGGATATCCCACCACCTGCTGCATGTATTGACCCCATAGCCTCTGGGCAAGACCGGCATGGTCCTGCTTCATACCTCCTTCAAACCATTTCACGATCTCCCCGGCTACATTCGGATAGGGACGCGGATCAGGATTGGGTTTGGCCAGCCAGCGCCTGAGCGTTGGGGTGTCATGAGAATGCATCACCTCACCGAATCCCAACTTTTCCAGCGCCAGGGCATTGGAAATCTGTTCCATTTGCCCTTTGAGGGGCTGCACGAGGAGTTTCTTGCCGCCCTGGATAGCCTCGCTGAGTAGTTCAAATCCGGCATTGCTGATAATGCCGCTGCAGCTGGCCTGGTCTGCGAGAAATCCGTGATGTGAGAAGGGACGCAGATGAATATTGCCCTCATCTTTCGGCAATGATGCGGAGCAGTAAATATAGAAATCATATCCATTGACGGAACTCAGGCAATCAACGATTTCATCCGTCTCGTCGAATGGCATGTAGACCAGGATTTTATTGGCCTGATGCTCTGTTTCCTGGTGGTTTGGCTCGATCAGTGGTGGCAGGATGGGGTTGTTGAAATGATGCCAGTGAACACCCAGGGAGATATTAGCCGGGGCAAATGACCTCATGATGAACCTTGTGAAGAAGTTGTCACCGGCAATAGACACTCTGGAACTGGCCGCACAGCATTTACGCAGTCTCGATGAGCTTCCTATCCACAACGACAAACTCTTTGTCATTGATCGCCGCGGCATCTTCCAGGGAGTTTTACCACTGCATAGCATCCTCATCAATGAACCTTCGCTACTGGCTGGAGATGTCATGATCCATGAGGTGGTCAAATTTTCTCCCTTCGATGATGCCAGTAAAGTCTCCCAGGCTTTTGAACGCTACGATCTGGTTTCCGCTCCGGTGGTAAATGAGCGTGGCAAGCTGCTAGGGCGGCTCACGGTCGACGTTGTCATGGACTATCTGCGCGATGAATCGACCGAGGACGTGCTGGGCATGGCCGGCCTGCGCGAGGAAGAAGACCTATTTGCACCCATCTGGCGCAGCGCGCGCAACAGGGGATTATGGCTTGCCATCAATCTGGTTACCGTCTTCATCGTCTCACGCATCATCGGCGTTTTTGAGGAGACCATTGCACAGGTGGTCGCACTGGCGGCATTAATGCCTATCGTCGCCAACCTCGGTGGAAATATCGGCAACCAGACGGCAGCGCTGATTATCCGCGGCATGTCGCTGGGGCAGATCACCAGAGAGATCATGCCCTATCTCATTCGCAAGGAGCTCGGTATCAGTATTGTCAATGGCTTGGCGCTGGGCACAGCCGTCGGGCTCTTTACCCTGCTTGTCTATCGCAATGCGGCTCTTGCCGTGGTGATTTCAGCCTCCATGCTGCTGACCCTGGTGTTGTCCGCACTGATCGGCCTGGGCGTACCTATCCTGCTGGAGAGAAGCGGGCGAGACGCCGCACTTGGATCGACGGTGATCCTCACCTCTACCATCGACAGCCTGGGATTTTTTATCTTTCTCGGCCTCGCCTCACTGTTTCTTATTTAAGGAAGCTCTGATCAGGCCGCTTTGCTCTTCACAACATCCGGCAACAGCAGTAAAATCAAGGCTGTAATTTAATGCGCTCTTTGAG
>Ga0209013_10001216_pt1 | contig 23771 bp, 24 predicted proteins | sample Cruoilmetagenom2_FD_187291 | JGI IMG/M metagenome (GOLD analysis project Ga0209013, IMG submission 187291) | Oil polluted marine microbial communities from Coal Oil Point, Santa Barbara, California, USA - Sample 2 (SPAdes) (version 2) | ecosystem: Environmental > Aquatic > Marine > Oil seeps ... | reverse complement strand
TGGTTTTTGTGGGAGTTCTGCCTATTGGAATGAAGTCATTCCTGAGCTTTCTAAAACAAATCGAGTACTAGCAATTGACTTGCCAGGGCATGGCGACTCAGAGGTTTGGGGAAATATGAATGAGATATATCATTACGCAGATTTTATACAAGATTTTCTAGATGAATTGGAAATTGAAAAAGTGACGATGGTTGGACATTCTTTAGGGGGCTATATAACCCTTGCGTTTGCTGAATCGTATAGTAATCGATTAAATGGATTTTCACTAGTACATTCAACAGCGTATCCAGATTCTATAGAAGCAAAAGAAGGTAGAGTATCATCGGCTTATAAAATAGATGAAGAAGGAATGGAAGTATTTCTCGATGGTTTAGTACCAAAATTATTTGCTCCTGATCATATAGAAAATCATCAGAAAGCAATAGAGGAAGCGAAGAAAATAGGATTTACAACATCATCAGTTGGAGCCAAAAATGCTCTACATGCGATGAAGGAAAGAAAAGATCGCACAGCAGTTTTAGAAAATACTAAGTTACCAGTTTTGCTAGTAGCGGGGGATAGTGATCAATTAATTCCTTCAGAAAAAACATTTACAGCAAGTGGTGAGAACATTAAACAAGTATTAGTGAAGGATGTTGGTCATATGAGTATGTATGAAGCACCAATAGAACTTTTGAAAGCAATACAGCAATTAGGATGATGAAAAGGACTTCCACTAGGTTGGAAGTCCTTTTCATATACCGTTTTTACGGAGGCTAATATATAATGAACCATTTGTTTGAATTTGTGCGTAAAAGACATCTTGGACAGATTCGACTCCTTGTTTACGAAGTTTTTTCATGACCCATTCTTCCGTTAATTTTAGCTCAACTAAATTTTTTTGAACAATTTTTCCATCTGCTATGATTTCAGCGGGCATATACAATGGAGGAGAAGTATCTGCTTTCACGTCTGATTTCGTCGCTTCCTGTTGTCCAACTTTTTTAAAGACACTTAATTCTCCATTTGTTTCAAGTACTGCATAATGGACTTCTTGAATGGAGAAAATATTTTGTTCTCTGAGCAACATCATAACATCGTCCATATGTAACCGTGCAGATCGCAATGTTTTTACGGATATTTCTCCATCCTTAATAATAATGTCAGGTTTATCGTCAAAAAGAATTCGAAGCTTAGGTATTTTTAACGCGATATAACTCATGAGCCATGTAAGGACTGACCACCAAATAAGTGATATAAGAGCATTCAGGAAAGGAGTATCTGTTTGTGAAGCAATATCAGCTGCAATCGAACCAATAGTTATTCCTGTTATGTAGTGAAAGAATGTTAACTGGCTAAGTTGCTTTTTCCCCAACAATCTAGCTAGTAATAGAAGGACTACAAAGGCTGAGGTCGTTCGAATAATCATTTCCCAAAAATTTATTTCAAATAAATCCTTTATTAGGCTCGCCTCCTTTATAATTAAATGTCCTTCCTTTCAGTCTTAACAACCAACTATAATCTATTCTTATTTGTAAAAGTAAATATTTTCAGTTTACTCGACGGAATTTGCGTTATAATAAATCTATTACTTTATTCGGAAACAAGAAAGAGTGTGATCAAATAGTATGGCTACGGTAGAGTCTACACATAAACTAGGAAATCCGGTGTATCCTGTCATGTTTGCGATTGGGGTTTGCCACTTATTTAATGACTCGTTACAAGCTGTTATTCCAGCAATGTTTCCAGTTTTAGCAAAAGAAATTGGGCTTACTTTTACGCAACTAGGATTGATTTCTTTTGTTTTAAATATAGTAGCATCATTATTGCAACCAGTTGTTGGGTTTATTAGTGATAAAAAACCAATGCCCTATGCGCTTCCAATCGGAATGATGAGCTCATTTATCGGTATGTTAGGATTAGCATTTGCACCGGAATACTGGATTATTCTTGTATCGGTTATATTTTTAGGTCTTGGATCTGCTGTTTTTCATCCAGAAGGTTCTCGTGTTTCATATATGGCAGCAGGATCTAAAAGAGGGTTGTCACAATCTATTTATCAAGTTGGGGGAAACTCTGGACAAGCACTTGCGCCACTGATTAGTGCTTTCATCTTAGTGCCATTTGGCCAAAGAGGAGCAGCGTTATTTCTTGTTGTTGCTGCAGTGGGAATCTTTATTTTATCGAAAATATCTGCTTGGTATAAGAAACAGTTGGAAGAGGAGAAGCTTTCTAAAACGAAGAAAGTACTTCTATCTTCCTTGCCATCTTTAACTAAGAAACAAGTAGTTATCGCTTTGACTCTTCTAATGGTTATCATTTTTGCAAGATCATTTTATGTGACAAATATGACCAATTTCTATATTTTCCATTTGATGGAGAATTACGGATTTACGATTCAAAAAGGGCAACTTTTCATCTTTATTTTCTTAGCATTAGGAGCAGTTGGAACATTCTTTGGAGGGCCGATGGCGGATCGTATGGGCAGAAAAAATGTTATTTTACTTTCTGTGGCTGTACCGATTCCACTAAGTTTAATATTGCCATATGTTCCTATATGGGTGGTTGTTATATTACTTACTTTAATCGGATTTTTCATCATGCTAAGCTTTTCAGTGACAGTTGTTTATGCACAAGAGCTTGTGCCGAGTAAAATTGGTACTATGGCAGGCTTAACGGTAGGACTTGCATTTGGTATGGGTGCTATTGGAGCAGTGGTGATCGGGATATTAATGGATCATCTAGGGGTTTATACGACGATGATTATTGTTTCAGTGTTACCAATCATCGGACTAGTAGCCTTGGCGTTGCCAAAAGATAGAAAGATTGCATTGCAAGGATAAATGGGAGGGAAGTGACTTTAATAGTCGCTTCTTTTTTTGTGGAGAAAATGCTTAGTGGCAAGATTGGAGAGCATATTCGCAAGATTACTTGTCTTACTCGCAAGGTCGACCTTGTTACGCGCAAGGTTTCACTCCGAATTCGCAAAATCCTCATTAAAAAAAGAGAGAACTCTTAGAGTCTCTCTTTTGGGATTATAATTTTAAGCTACAACCATCTGGAACTTGAGAGGAATCTGTACATAAATTTTCTTGGATATGGACTTGATACATCTTGTTGTTATGCATAAATTTAAAAATTCCATTATCAAAGTCTGTACCTACTTCTTTAAAGAATATGCCCTCTTGGCACATGTTTTTGGCAAATGTAAAAGAAACCTTGTACGTATCTCCGTCAGCAACTAAATAAGCACGGACTCCTTTTTCGAAAACCCCATCTTCTGATGCTTTTACAGAACGTTCAACGGAAACGACATGGAAATCAACAAATGGAATTTCTTTTAATAAGACATTCATAAAAGAACCCTTGGTAATTTCTTCCCATCTACTTTGAGCAGTTTGGCCAATGATGATTTGGGTGATGTTTAGTTCATGTGCTACTTCTTTAATAACTTTTGGAGAAGGTCGCTTTTCTTTGTCGCGAATGATGAATTCTTCTACTTCTAATTCTTCCGCTAAGTTTTTCCATTGTTCAATATATCCTGATCTCTCAGCATCAAATGCATCGTATGGTAGTGGATCAACTGTCAAGATATATAGAGGACAATCTAGCATACTTGCCATTTTATGTCCTCTTCTAATAAGACGCTCTCCGTTTGGTCCGTAGTATACACAAACTAGTATACTTTCGTCCATACGACCTTTTGTACGTTTCATGGTTACCTACTCCTCTTTTATGTTTGTTTCTACAATCTATATACATGTCTAATTCGTTTTAAGTTGTTTAGTGTTAAAGCGCTTGAAGTGCAGTGGGTGTTATCTTAGTGTATAATTTACTAAGTATATGTCCACATCTACTCTTATTTTTAGTGCTTTTACTTATTATATTTCAAAATCTTCGGGAATTGCTAATGACCCACATGGCTTCCTATTATGCTACTAGTTTCAGGTATAGTCAAGCGTCTTTCACGAAATAGAATAATTCTATCAAAACGTAAAAATTAAAGTAAAAAGAGAACTGGAGGTTAGAGTTTGTTTTCCGTAAATTTCGCAATTATTCTTCCATTTATTATAGCTGCATTCGTCCCATTTATTTATAGGCGATTCAGATTTATACATATTGGATGGTTTGTTATGTTAGTACCTATTACTTTGTTTATCCTGCTTGCTAGGCTAATTCCCTCGGTAGCAAGTGGTCAAACATTTACCGATACATACCAATGGATTCCCACATTAGACATTAACTTCACTACTTATTTAGACGGTTTAAGTATGATATTTGGTTTACTCATAACTGGTGTAGGTAGTTTAGTCATTTTATACTCCATTTTTTATCTTTCTACAAAAGAATCCCTTCAACATTTTTATGTCTACTTATTATTATTTATGGGTGCCATGCTCGGCGTCGTATTTTCTGATAATTTAATGGTGTTATATGTATTTTGGGAATTAACGAGTGTTTCTTCTTTCCTATTAATTGCCTTTTGGAATCATCGTAAAGGTTCTAGACTAGGAGCGCAAAAAGCAATGCTCATCACAGTGAGTGGTGGAGTGGCTATGCTTGTTGGTTTTATCATGCTTCATACGATGACAGGTACTTTTAGTATTCGTGAAATTATAAGTAGCATAGATGGTTTCACAGACCATGCTTTATTTATGCCCGCAATGATTTTAGTATTGTTAGGTGCTTTTACAAAGTCAGCACAGTTTCCGTTTCATATTTGGTTGCCAGATGCAATGGAAGCCCCAACTCCAGTAAGTGCATATTTACACTCTGCAACAATGGTAAAAGCAGGGATTTACCTGGTGGCTCGTTTTACGCCAGTATTTGGCGGAGATCAAGTGTGGTTTTGGACGGTTAGTATCGTCGGGATGATTACATTATTCTGGGGCTCATTTAATGCGGTTAAACAAACCGATTTAAAAGCTTTGTTAGCTTATTCAACGATAAGTCAGCTAGGTCTCATAATGAGTTTACTCGGACTTGGTTCAGTAGCACTTCATATAGGTTACTCAACGGAATCTGTTATTTATACTCAAGCTACATTTGCTGCTCTTTTCCATTTGATTAATCACTCTACGTTTAAAGGGGCACTTTTCATGGTCGTCGGGATTGTCGATCATGAGCTTGGTACTCGTGATATTAGAAGGCTAGGTGGATTAATGGCGTTAATGCCATTTACATTTACAGTTGCTGTAATAGGCAGTTTATCGATGGCTGGATTACCTCCATTTAATGGATTCTTAAGTAAAGAGATGTTTTTTGCTGCAACCGTTCAAATAAGTAATGCGGATGTCTTTTCCCTTCAAACATTTGGCATTGTATTCCCTATTGTTGCGTGGGTAGCTAGTATCTTTACATTCATTTACTGTATGATTTTCATCTTTAAAACATTTCTTGGACCTGCTCAACCTGAAAAGTTGGATAAACCAATTCATGAAGCGCCAATGGGGATGCTAGTTTCTCCATTAATCTTGGCTGCTTTTGTGGTAGGAATTTTCTTCTTTCCTAATTTACTTGGTAACTATATATTACGTCCTGCAATGTCTAGTGTTTACCCCACTTTTGGTGATGCATCTAATCTTACGCCTTCGATTTCAGCTTGGCATGGGTTTAAGCCAGAGTTACTCATGACGATTGGAGTAGTGCTTGTTGGTGCAATATTATATAAATTTCTTAAAAAGTGGAACCCAATTTATGGCTTGTTTTCGCAGGAGTATACATTTAATGCTTTGTATAATAATGTGCTTAGTCTTTCGGAAAAAGGTTCTGGGTTTGTAACTAGAGGCTATATGACTGGATTTTTACGTGATTATTTAGCATATATATTTGGATTTTTTATCATTGTAGTAGGTGGGTTCCTTTTCTATTCGGGAGCATTTTCTATCGATGTTTCTACTAACGCTCCTATAAGACTTTATGAAGTAATCTTAGTAGCTGTTATGGCAATTGCAGCAATTGCTATGCTATTTGCTAAATCACGTATGACAGCTGCCTTGTTAAATGGAGTTTTAGGATATTCAATTGCTATCTTTTTCGTGATATTCCGTGCCCCAGATTTAGCTTTAACTCAGTTGGTTGTGGAATCGGTAACGACCGCATTATTCCTACTTGCATTCTCTCATCTACCCGATTGGAAGAAAGAGAAAACTACTATTAAAACGAAGTGGATAAATGGGGTCATATCTATAGCGGTGGGTGTACTTGTTATGCTTATAGGATTCTCGGTATTAAATTACAATAAGTTTGATTCGATTTCAAGTTATTTTGAAGATGCATATGAATTAGCTGGTGGAGCAAATATTGTCAATGCCATATTAGGAGATTTCCGTGGATTTGATACGATGTTAGAAGTGGTTGTTCTCTTTATCGCAGGCTTAGGTGTTTATACCATGATTAAGCTTAAGAGTGAAAAGGAGGAGACGAAGAATGAAAATCAATGATGTTATTTTACGAACAATAACAAAAATTATTGTATTTATCATATTAACTTTTGGCGTGTACTTATTTTTGTCGGGCCATAATACTCCTGGTGGCGGATTTATCGGAGGTTTAGTATTGGCCTCTGCAATTGTCCTTCTGTATTTGACACGTGATATAGAATCCATTAGAAAAAGTTTACCTTTTGATTTTAAATTAGTAGCTGCTTTAGGTGTATTACTAGCAACGGGTACAGGGTTTGGTTCTATTATTTTTGGGGTTCCATTCATGTCGCAAACATTTGCTTACTTCGAATTACCTATTTTTGGGGAGACGGAGCTAACGACTGTGACGATCTTTGAGGCCGGGGTGGCTTTGGCAGTTGTAGGTGTAGTAGTGACAATTATTTTAAGTATGAGTGAAAGTGAGGGGGCGTAGCTTATGGAAACATTAATCATACTATTAATAGGGATTTTAGTTACTGTTGCAACGTATTTAATCCTCTCTCGAAATATTATACGAGTAATCTTAGGTACAGCTGTATTTTCTCATGCAGTACATCTTTTAATATTAACAATGGGAGATTTAAAAAGAGGTAGTGTTCCTTTATTGAAAGAAGCAGAGGCTCCTTATACAGATGCATTGCCACAGGCTTTAATATTGACAGCGATTGTTATTAGTTTTGCTGTGACTGCATTTATTCTTGTGTTAGCGTTTCGTGCCTATCAAGAAGCTGGATCAGATGATCTTCATGAATTGAGAGGGACAAACGATGAATAATTTAGTTGTATTGCCATTAATCATCCCAATTATGGTTGGGGTTATACTTGTATTTTTGCGTCCGTATATTCGTTTGCAACGTGTTATTAGTTTGTTGACGATGATTGGAGTAAGTGGATTAAGTATATATATGTTAAATGTAATCCAAACAGATGGAATCATACGATTAGACTTCGGGGGTTGGAAGCCACCTTTTGGAATTCTATTTGTAGGAGATTCCTTTGCAATGCTACTTGTTTTAACCGCGAGCATTGTAACGGCAGTCTGTTTAATCTATGCTTTTTCTTCAATCGGAGAGAAGCATGAAAAGATGTTCTTTTATCCTTTCGTCTTGTTCTTAATAGCTGGAGTGAATGGCTCGTTTTTAACTGGAGATTTGTTTAACTTATTTGTTTGTTTCGAGTTGATGTTACTAGCTTCTTATGCGTTAGTGACGTTAGGTGGAGAAAAAGTACAGTTAAGAGAGTCTATTAAATATGTGGTTATTAATGTACTAGCATCATGGTTTTTCTTAGTTGCTTTAGCGTATCTTTATGGCACGTTAGGTACTCTTAATATGGCTCATATATCAGAAAGAGTTGCAGAAGCGGGTCAAGATCCATTGCTTACGACCATTAGTATTGTCTTTTTATTGGTATTTAGTTTAAAAGCTGGGTTGCTACTGTTTTTCTGGTTACCTGGATCCTATAGCGTTCCTCCAACTGCAGTCGCTGCATTGTTTGGTGCCCTCTTAACAAAAGTAGGGATTTATGCATTGTTTCGTATGTTTACATTGATTTTTTACCATGAACCGTCCATTACTCATCAGTTAATTGGAGTAATGGCTGGTGTTACTATTATTCTTGGATGTATGGGTGCATTAGCATACAAAGACGTTCGTTTAATCGTTTCTTATAATGTAGTTATAGCTGTAGGATTTATCTTAATCGGATTAGCAATCGCTACACCGACGGCTATAGAAGGTTCGATTTACTATATTATTCATGACATGATTGCGAAAGCGCTACTCTTTTTACTAGCAGGTGCCATGATTAAAATGACGGGAGTAACAAAGTTTGACCAAATGAGTGGTCTCATACGAAACTATCCTGTATTTGGTTGGATGTTTTTCATCGTAACTTGTTCACTAGCAGGAATACCACCATTAAGTGGATTTGTTGGAAAAATTCTTGTAGGTCAATCGGCAATTGAAACGGGTTCGTACGTATTACTTGCACTTGCATTTTTCTCTAGTATTGTTGTGTTGTATTCGTTGCTTCGTATTTTCTTAAACGCTATCTTTGGTGAAACAATAATAAGTAAGGAAGATGAAGTTCCTTTGAAAAAAGGACTACTTATTCCTGTAGTACTACTTGGATTTGGCACAATTTCACTTGGATTAGGTGCAGAATTATTGGCAGATTACGTTAGTAATGCAGCCTATACGTTAACTAATCCTGCTGTTTATATTGAAGCAGTGTTAGGGGGAAATGAATAATGCCAGCTCAATTTTTACTTAATCTATTTATCGCATTTCTATGGATGTTGTTAAAGGATGAAGATGAACTGAGGATTTCTACATTTATAGGAGGATTTCTAGTAGGGATTGTAATTATCTTCTTAATGCATCGATTCTTTGGTACACAATTCTATTTGAGAAGGCTCTTGTCTATTATTAATTTGCTCTTTATATTCAACTGGGAATTAATTCTGTCTAGTATTTTGATCATCAAACAAATATTAAGTCCAAGGCTAGATATAAAACCTGGAATATTCACTTATAAAACAGAGCTTCAGGGAGACTGGGAGATAACGGTGCTCTCCATGCTGTTAACGCTTACTCCAGGATCTGTTGTACTGGAAGTAAATCCAGACGGAGATGTTTTTTACATACATGCAATGGATATAGAAAAATCCAAAGCGGATGTATTACGTTCAATTGGGAAATTTGAAAGAGCAATTTTGGAGGTGACCCGTTAATGATTGAAAAGATATTATTTACCGCACTTGCCCTTTTTGCTATTTCTATTTTAATTGCGTTGTATCGTATTATCAAAGGGCCTACTACGCCTGATAGAGCTGTAGCATTAGATATGATTGGGGTTAATCTAATTTCGATTATTGCGATTGTTTCTATCGTTTTGAAAACCAAGGCTTTTTTAGAAGCTATTCTTATTTTAGGGATTCTTGCTTTTATTAGTACAATCGCTATTTCTAAGTATGTGGAGAGGGGAGTTATCATTGAACGGAAATCAGATAATTGAGTTGGTGGCTGCCCTTTTAATATTACTTGGAAGTATCATGAGTGTCATTAGTGCATTTGGGATTATTCGACTGCCAGATGTTTATACAAGATCACATGCCGGAACTAAAAGTTCAACCTTAGCTGTTTTGCTGTCATTATTGGGAGCGTTTGTATATTTTTGGATTCATGATGGAATCATTAGTGTGAGAATATTATTAGGAATCTTTTTTGTCTTTCTAACAGCACCGGTATCAGGTCATCTAATTACGCGAGCCGCTTACCGATCAAAAGTTCCATTAGCAGATACTTCTACTGAGGATGCTTTGAAAGAAGTACTCTTTCCAGATGAAAAAATAAAAGCTAACTCTTAGACAATAAATCTAAGGAGTTAGCTTTATTTTTTTTAGAATAAGAAAGTATAAGAATGTAATCAGTTTAAACACAGTATGTATGATTTTTTCTAGATCGCTTTGGACAGTTTTTTTGCTTACACTTTTACTTAAAAGAAAAACATTGTCTTAAGGATTTGACTGCGTCACTTTCTTAAGACATTCCTCTTTTTGGTAATTGTGTAACTAATGACTGTCCGCTGCTCTCCAAAAATAATCTTAATCATCGTGTGAAAGCTTTGGTTAAGAAGAGAGGAGACGCATCCTTACAAGTGCGGACGTCGAAGATGCTATTTAGGCTGTCATTTCATCCCTTATTTGGATGGATGCTTCTCCATTGTTAAGAGACAATCCTAAACAGAATCCTATCTTTTCTAGTATCTTATGTAGAAAAGTGTCTCTTCATTGAAAATAAGCAGGAATTATAATGTGGAAATGGGGATGACACCTGAAATTGCATCTTCAGAGGAGCGCAGGATGCGGGTTAGGTAGTCGTTGCGACACGATGTCGCGTTCTTAGACTGTCCTCCTCAGATAACTAGGTAGAAAAGGGACTTCTCATTTATTCCCCAAAGCATTTGTTCTTTTTCGTTGTATATTTTAAGGGAGCGACGGAAAACCACAGTCATGTAGCTCCTCACTGTCTTTCTCGTTTATCTTGTTACAATAAGTTTCGTCCAAAGCGAACCAGCAACGTCTATTTGGAAAAAGGGCGTTCCTCGCTTTTCTTAAAGAATAAGAAAGTATAAAATTTTTACTTGGTATCTGTCTAGCGCCAGCAGCCTTGCTCCTGCGCAAAGCTCGTCGCAGAAGAACGTTGCCGCTCGGGGTCAAATGGGTAATTGACTTTGGTAGCTAAGGAACTGTCTGCTGGGCCTGCACGAAGCAGGTCATGTCTGTTATGCCACAGGATGTGGCCTTAATAACAGACCTACCCCAACCCCATTTGCCTGCCCCTCAGCAGTGATAGGCACTTGCGCTTTTCTTATTTACAATATTTCTAAGTTTCTAACTAATCCCAAGCAACGTGTTCATATTTGTGTCGAATTGTGTCGATTTTAAGTCGAATCAATTAAATAAATGTTCTATAAATTTAGTCTAATATATTGCATTCTGCATAAATACATAGTATTATCAGTTCTTGTTAGAATGAATATAGAAGTAATAATTCATTCTGCAAGTATTTTTAGAAAATAGGACAAACTATAAGAAATAACTGTTTCTTACATCACAGGAGGAAAAATAAATGAATACGAAATTATCGTTTTCCAATCACCTAGTTATTGGTGTAATGCTATTTGCATTGTTTTTTGGAGCTGGTAACTTAATATTTCCTGCAAGTTTAGGACAAAATGCAGGGATAAATGTATGGGTTGCAATTCTCGGGTTTCTAATAACTGGAATAGGGTTACCTTTCTTAGGTACATTAGCAATAGGCTTTTCAGGAAGTAAAAATTTGCAGGAGCTCTCTAGTAGGGTACATCCAGTTTACGGAATTATCTTCACATCGCTATTGTACTTAACAATAGGACCATTTTTTGCAATGCCAAGAACAGGTGCGGTATCATTTGAAATAGGTGTACTACCGTTCATTGATCCAGCTTATGCAACGAGTGGGTTATTGATATTTACAATCATATTTTTCGGATTAACTTTACTACTTTCACTTAATCCATCTAAAATCGTGGATAATGTTGGGAAGTACTTATCACCAGGGATATTAATTGGTTTGTTTATCTTATTATTATTTGTAGTCATTAACCCAATGGGAGATTTTGCTAAGCCACAAGGAGATTATATAGATAATGCTTTTATGACTGGTTTTACAGAAGGTTATAACACGATGGATGCACTTGCATCACTAGTGTTCGGAATTATTGTCATAAATTCTATTCGATCAATGGGTGTTACTTCGACTAAAGGTATCTTAGTAGCAACCGCAAAGGCTGGCGGTATCGCAATATTCTTCCTTGGAGTGATTTATGCAGGTATTGGATACCTAGGGGCGACAAGTGTAGATCTTTTAGGAATACTTGACAATGGAGGACCCGTATTAAGTGGTGCTTCAGAGCATTATTTCGGAGCATTCGGAGCAGTCTTGTTATCAATTGTTATCTTTTTAGCATGTTTAACTACTAGTATTGGATTATTGACTGCTTGTGGAGAGTATTTTAATACATTAATGCCGAAGATTAGCTATAAAGCATTCGTTATTTTCTTCAGTGTATTTACATGTTTTATTGCTAACTTTGGTTTGTCGAATCTTATTACTTACTCGATTCCAGTGTTAATGTTATTGTATCCATTAGCTATTGTATTGATCTTGTTGGCATTTGCATCACCGTTATTTAATCATGCACAGATTGTATATATAAGTGTTACTGCTATAACGTTTTTAATAAGCGTTATAGACGGTTTTAAAGCATTATGTAGTTCTCTTGAAATTGAGTATTTTGGTTGGATGAAACCAATTATTTCATTCTATGAAAATTATTTGCCGTTTTACGATGTTGGACTCGGTTGGTTAGTACCATTCATAGTTGTAACTGTTGTAACTGGTCTAATCGCACGAATGAAAAATACAAAAGTAGCAGAATAATTACAAAAGAAGCCCCAAGGCAGATGCTGTCTTGGGGCTTCTTTTAAAACTCTTCAATTGTATAAATCCAGTTAGAGCGCATAACTTCCATTATTTTTTTCACATCTTTTTCTCTAAATAAATGGATGATTTCTGCGTGTTGTTCAATAGAATATTCTCTTAAAATAATTTCTTCATAATAGTATAGTCTTCGTACATGTGCTTGGAGCATTTCAACCATAGAGTGTATGTATGGATTATTTGCCGTATCGACAATAATCTGATGAAATTCTTCATCCACTTTAAGAGCATATGCAAATTCCTTTGCATGAAGTGCATTTGCAAATTCTTTGTTTTTCTCTTCTAGTTGTTGAATTGTTTGCTCATCCATATTTGGGATAGCAAGTTCAGCTGCGAGTGCTTGTAATGCTGCTAATGGAGGTAACAGATTATAAATATCCTCTTTTTCAACAGGTGTAACTTGTGTAGCTCTTCCTGGTTGCATCGTAACAAAACCTTGTGATTCTAAAAGTTGCAATGACTCGCGTATAGGCGTCCTGCTGACTCCAAGAGCCTGTGCAAGTTCTATATCATTTAACTTTTCATCAGGCTGTAGCGTACCGTCAATAATCCATTGTTGTAATTGATTAAAAGCATGTAGCTTAGCGGTAGTACGCACAGGTTTTGCATGATTAACTGGTATAGGCATAAGAAAAACCCTCTCTCAATTATCATAATAGTGTAATAATTATTATACACTATATTATACGATATATTGCACGTTATATAAATAATATTTTTAATTTCGAAGAATCTGTAATGTTATTGACTTGACATCAGTCGCAGATTCTTCATCCATTATATCCTGCAACATTACTTCTCTAAAATAAGTAATACTTTTCTCTAAAGGTATTTGTAAGATTTTTCTAAGGGCACTTTCATACATATGTACGAATTCTGGATCCGTATTACCGCGTTTTAATTCTGAAAAAGATTCATATACTTGATCTAATTTATCGGAAAGTTCAAGTAGTTTCCCTTCAATTGTCTGATCTTTTCCTTCTTTCATACGATCAAAGAATACAGGTTGGAATTCAGCAGGGATTTCCTCAAGGATAAATTTCTCCATCATTTTCTCTTCGACATGTGTAAGCATTTGTTTTAACTCGGGTGAAGCATGCTTGACTGGAGTTTTAATATCTCCGATGAATATTTCAGCAAAATCATGATTGATAGTCTTCTCATAAAGCAATTTCCAGTTAATAGTCGCCCCACTATTTTCTTCAATCGTTGCAAAGAACATCGCATATTGTGATACTTTCCAAGAATGCGCAGCAACATTGTGTTCTTCAAATTTAAAGCGACCAGGAGCGCGAATAATTCTTTCTAGATCGTTCATGCTCATAAAAAATCGATGAATTCCCAATGTAATCACTCCTTTAGTATTATCATACTGTAATTTCCTAAAATGTTGTAATAAAAACCCTGATGCCAGTTTACTAAAAATTACGATACTGTGGAATGAAAAAGGGAAGTAGCGAAAGAAGTGACTGAATTACATCGTCGGTCGCAGTTACCAGTACTTGATATTCTGTGAGAGAAGTACAAATTGTTTTATTTCGTCGAATTCTGGGAATCCTTATATTAACGAGGAGGAATTTAAATGACTAAATACGATAAAATAAAAAGTTCACTGATAAATCGTTTAAATGAATTAGAAATAAGCGAGGAAAATGATGTAGAATTTGAAACAACCGAGCTATCTAACTATGACAATCACCCTGCGGACAATGCAACAGATTTAACGGATCAACATACTCGGTTAGCGCTAAGAAGACATTTTGATGGGGAAATGGATGATATCCAAACAGCTCTGACGGCAATAGAAGAAGGAACTTATGGTAAATGTATTGAATGTGGAGAAGAGATTCCATTAGCACGTTTAGAAGCAGTTCCGACTACACTTACTTGTGTAGAACATGCGCCGAAAGAAGTAGATCAATCTATTCGTCCAGTAGAAGAATCTCTGTTAAACTCATCGACGGATCAACCTGTAAATAATGAAGATCCTTTGCTTCGTGACTATTCAAATAGTTTTGAGGAGCTAGAAGAAGTCGGCTCATCTGATTCACCGTCTGATAAATTGTAAAGATGAGGTGCTTCTTAGGTTAGTTAACTTAAGAAGTGTCTTTTTATATGTTCAGCCGATAAACAAAATAACAAGTTCTGTAGTAAACTGATAAAAGGAGGGAAATCATATGACTGCTATTGTTTTATTTGATGGTGAATGTAATTTCTGTGACTCAAGTGTGCAATTTATTATTAAAAGAGACCCAGACGGCTTATTTCACTTTGCTGCATTGCAAAGTGAAATAGGAGAAGAACTTAAAAAGAAGCATCATATTCCAGATCAATTGGATAGCATTATTGTGATCGAAAACAATGCAGTTTATGATTCCTCGGACGCTGCTCTTTTCATTTGTAAACATTTAAATGGAATGTGGAAATGCTTTTATATAGTAAAACTTATTCCAAAATCATTGCGAAATTCAGTCTATAAAATTATCGCGAAAAACAGGTATAACTGGTTTGGGAAAAAAGATTTCTGTGTGATTCCATCAAGGGAGATTAGAAATCGATTTCTCTAAATAAGCAAAAAAGATTAGAAAAGTCATGAAATGTGTTACGCTTGGATTGGGAAGTGTTTTCCCGATAATCAGTGAGGTGAAAGTAACTATGGACGTGAAAATGTATGATGTAACCATTATTGGTGGTGGTCCAACGGGGTTATTTGCTTCTTTTTATGCTGGACTACGCAATATGAGTGTGAAAATTGTTGATAGTCTTCCACAATTAGGTGGTCAATTAATGGAATTGTATCCAGATAAATATATATATGATATTGGTGGGATTCCAAAGATTCTGGCTAAAGATTTAGTCGCAAATTTGGAAGAGCAAGCTAAGCATAGTAACCCAACAATTTGTTTAGAAGAAACTGCAATTTCCTTAGAAAAGCTACCAGACTATTTTGCATTGACTACAGATAAAACTGTACATTATTCGAAAACAATTTTACTTACTTCTGGTATTGGTTCTTTCCAGCCGCGTAAGTTAAATGTTGCTGGTGCAGAAGCGTATGAAGGGAAGAATCTGCATTATAAAGTAAAGGATTTGAATTACTTTAAAGATTCGACTGTACTCGTGTTAGGTGGCGGAGATTCGGCGCTCGATTGGTCTTTAATGCTTGAAAATATAGCGTCAGACGTAACGATTTGTCATCGTAAAGAACAATTTACTGCTCATGAAATGACTGTTCAACAACTTCAAAATTCGAAAGTTCAAATAAAAACACCATATGGAATTAAAGAATTAGTTGGTGACGGAGAAAACATTCATGAAGTGATAATTGTTGGCAAGGATAAACAAGAAGAACGAATTCCAGTCGACCATGTGATTGTCAATTATGGCAATGTTGCATCCCTTGGGCATTTAAAAGAGTGGGGCATTGATATGGAGAAGAATTCTGTCGTTGTTAATGAAAAAATGGAAACAAATATAGAAGGTATTTATGCTGCTGGAGATGTTTGTACGCATGGAGGAAAAGTAAAGTTAATAGCGGTTGGTTTTGGAGAAGTTCCTAATGCTATCAGCCATATGAAAGCTTTTATTGATCCTAAATCTCGTGTGCAACCAAAACATAGTACAAGTATTTTCGAAGAAGTAAAATGAGAAAAGCGGAAGCGCCTATCTCTGCCCCATTTGACCCGGGGGCAAGGTGGCTTACGCTAGACATATTATGCAGAAATTTTGTATACTTTCTTATCTATAAAAAAATCCCAGGCCTCATTTAATAGTGGTCTGGGATTTCATATTCTTACTGTTTGTAAAATGCTTTTTCGATGTTATATTTTGATTTTAGTGTATTGATTGCATATGTTTCGTAAATTTCACGATCCATTGCTTCTTCTACGATAAATACACTGATTTTGTAAACTTCATCACGGTGTTTAATCATTGGTGATACATTGTCTTCAAAATGCTTTTTAATGCGTTGTCTAATTTTACGTGCTTTCCCAACGAATAAAAGCTCATCATTTTTGTTGAAAAACATGAAAAAGCCGCCTTTATCACGAGGAATTTGGTGGAAGTCGATGAATCCAAAAATAGTTGGAATTTCAAGTTCGCCTTCTGCAACTTTTTGTTCACGTTGCGTAATCGTTAAAGCAGGTTTTGGTAATTCAATTTTAATCAATATGCTCACGTCCTCTTATTGTGTATCCTTCAGTATAACATGATTATACATGAAAATCTATTTAGAAGAGATGCTAACTGTAAGAAGGATTTTAGAAAGAAAAATTGAAATATACTTTATAACTGAAATGGAGGAATTCAGATGTATAGAAAATTAGAAGAATTTATGACAGATTGGCAACATGAAAGTGCTTCTACACTGAAATTACTAAATGCGTTAACAGATAATTCGTTAAGCCAAAAAGTATATGAAGAGGGAAGAACACTTGGGAGGCTGGCTTGGCATCTTGTCGGATCAATTGATGAAATGATAGGTAAAACGGGATTGCAGTTCTCAGCTACAGCGCATGATGCACCGCTGCCAAACACCGTAAAAGAGATTTCCGATGCTTATAAATCTTCAAGTGACAGTATGGTCCAAGCGATTAAAGAACAATGGACAGATGATACACTTCAAGAAGAAAAGGATATGTACGGGGAAACCTGGCCAGTGGGTTTAATTTTACAAGTTTTAAGTTCCCATCAAACACATCATCGTGGTCAAATGACAGTTCTTATGCGCCAAGCCGGTCTTGCAGTTCCTGGAATGTATGGTCCATCAAAAGAAGAGTGGCTATCATATACAGGGGAAGCTCCTGAGTAATTTAATTAATGAATCATTCAATCAAACTTCACTTCTTTTATATCTGCGAAGTTTGATTTGTTTTTAAATTTATGCAGTTTAGTCAAGCACGTATAATAAGGTTATTAATAAATAATGCATGTAAATTTTATTTGAGGAGATGTTTAGTTGGGGAGTCTGCCAGATTGGTTTTTTGCATTGGTAATTGCAGTTGTTATATGTTTTATAATCCTTGCAGAATGGTGGACGCGAAGAGGGTAAAACATGGTATACTAGACAAATGAAAAAAATGAAAGAAAGAGGAATCCTATGCTAACATATGAAGAAAAAGAATTAATAATTCAAGAGTTTCCAAAGTTAACAAGAAAAGAAGTGTCATTGAACCGAATTAATTACCACTACGAAGAAAGCTTGTTTGATAAGACTACAGTGGTTTATCATCTTCATCCAAATGGAAATGGATTTGTGTATGTAGGAGATCTTCCGCAATACAAAGAAGTAGAAGAAAAAGGACTTATGAATATTAGAGAATTTTCTGGTGACGAATTACGCCAAGCGATCAAAGATTCAATAGCCTATTTAGCTACTGCAGAAGAAGAATTTGTAGAAGATGAAATAGAAGAAGAGTGGAGAAACAAAGAAGAATCTAAGCTAACATTATTACAAGAAGATACTCTTTGGAATATTTATCATGGTTATAATCTAGAAGAAAGCTTTGGTTCTTATGATGAAGCAAAAGCTTATCTTGTAGCAGAAGGCTTCCGTTGTGTAGGCACTAGGTAAGGAGGTGTCAACGTGAGAGGGAAATCTACTGTTGCCATAATTTTGACGGTTATCTTAATTGCTGTAGGAACCACTATCTTTTTCATTATGCAATTTTTCGAAGATAATCCAATGCAACCTCAACCAACTGGTTACATAACTGGTGTGATTATCGATATAAATAGTGAGGCCAAAACAACAGTTTTAGTCGTTGAAGGGATATCTGTGGAAGAGGCGAAGGCTTTATCTGTGGAAGAGGCAATGGCAGCTGGAGAAGATGCAACATGGATCACGATGTCACTTGGCCAGAGAAGTTCTCTAGTACTGTATGATGAAGTGAAAGTTGGCTATACTGCTCTAAGTGAATCTTATCCATCACAAGCAACAGCTAAAACAATTGAGAAATTAAATGAATAATTGAAACAAATGAAGCTACTGGGTTCCAATTTTTAGTTGGAGTTGGGTAGCTTTCTTGTTTTCTCTTTATAAGCATGTTAATCTGTTGCAAAAGACATAGTTTTATATGAAAGTAGGAGTTACATGACGAAAGATCAGCGAAAGAAAATGTTTGTTTTAATGATTAATATGTTTATAGCGATAGCCAGTTTTGGAATTATTATTCCAATTCTACCTGCGTACTTGAAGTCGATTGGACAAGGTGGAACGGCAGCGGGATTAATGATTGCAATTTTTGCTGGAGCACAGCTCATTATGTCCCCAATCGCAGGAAGATGGGCAGATAAATACGGAAGAAGGGTTATGATAATTGCAGGTTTAAGTGGACTAGCATTATCTATGTTCGTGTTTTATTTCTCTGATTCTGTAGTTGTTTTGTATGTATCTCGTGTTATTGGAGGCGTTGGTGCAGCGTTACTGATTCCGGCAATCTTTGCATACATAGCAGATATTACGACAATGGACCAACGTGCAAAAGGGAATAGTTTAATTTCTGCAGCTATGTCTCTTGGTATAGTAATAGGACCTGGTATTGGTGGTTTTTTAGCTGATTTTGGGTTGAAGATGCCACTTCTAATTTCTGCAATTGTAGGGAGTGCAGCAGTTGTCTTTTCGGTGTTTGTACTAAAGGAGAGTAAACCTGAAGACAGTGGAGTTTCTGAAAGTAAATCGGAGACTATGGTAAAAGAGATTGTTCAATCATTTAAAAAGCCATATTTTATACCGTTAGTCATTACTCTTGTGATGAGCTTTGGTTTGGTGGCGTACGAATCGGTTCTTGGACTTTTTGTAGATAATGAATTTGGAGCATCCCCCCAAGATATAGCATGGATGATTACAGCAACTGGAATTGTAGGTGTAGTTGTACAACTATTTGTTGTAGATAAGTTAGTGAAACGTTTCGGCGAAGTAAATGTTTTGACAATCTTCTTGGGTGTTGCGTCTATTGGGTTTTTCCTATCGATGATTGCCTCAAGTTATATAATGTTCTTTGGAATTACGTTACTAATATTCCTTTCATCATCTATTTTAAGACCGGTACTCACAACGCTTATATCAAAGAATGCTGGGGAAGAACAAGGTTTTGCAATGGGGATGAATAATGCCTATATGAGTATTGGAAATATATTAGGCCCACTTCTTGCTGGAGTCTTATATGATGTGAATATTATTTACCCGTTTATTTTAGGATTTATTGTGCTATTAGTAACGACGATTGGATCAACGATGTGGAAAGGTACGAAGAAAGTAATTTAAAAAGAGCAGCTCCATAAGTTGAGAATTATGGAGCTGCTCTTTTTAGTGAATAAGATAGTATAAGAATTTTATCGACTTGGAACACAAGATGTATGATTTTTTCTAGATCGCTTTGGACAGTTTTTTCAGCTTACTACAATTACTTAAAAGAAAAACAATGGTGGAGAAAGCGACTGCGTCACTTTCTCCACCATTTCTCTTTTTAGTAATTGTGTAACTAACGAACGTCCGCCGCTCTCCAAAAATAATCGTATTCATTGTGTGAGAGCTTTTGTTAAGAAGAGAGGAGCCGCATGCTTACCTAAAGAGGACGCCGAAGATGGTATTTCGGCTTTCATGTCATCCCTTAATTGGATGGATGCTGCTCCATTCTTTAGAGACGCTCCTAGACAGTGTCTTATTTTCTTCTAGTAACTTATGTAGGAAAGTTTCTCTTTTTTAAAAATAAGTAAGAATTATTTTGTAGAAAAGGCGATGGAGCCTGAAATTGCATCTTCAGACGTTGATCATTAGGTAGAAAAGGATCTCCTCTTTTACTCCCCAAAGCAATTGCCTTTTTTTCTTAAATGTTTTAGGGGAGCGACGGACAAGCAATCGTAATAGTATGACCGAAAACAATCGAGGAGCTACGTGACGCAGTCACGTAGCTCCTCGATTTCTTTCTCGTATATTCTTATTACAATTGCTTCCTCTGCAGTGACACATTCGTGGTCCGTTTGAATCCCCACTACACGATAGCCTCTAATTTGCTCTGAATTGAACAGAAATCCGAAAGAAGTCTCCCTCTTCTAAATGTACAGGTGCAAAGCGTCAATGAAAGTGGGAGATGAATTTCGGTAGATAATGGTCTATTTTTCTTTGTTTTAGAACGCTTGTTTGGTATAATGGAAATAAGAATTGGGAGGTGTTGGACATGTGTAAACACAAAGCCTATAAATTTCGAATCCATCCAAGTGACGAGCAGAAAACTTTTTTCGCGAAATCTTTTGGATGTGTGCGCTTAGTCCATAATCTGATGTTACATGACCGGATCGTCGCGTATGAAACGAAGAAAAAAACGCCTGGATTACGCATGAAATTACCAACACCTGCCCAGTACAAAACAGACTATCCTTTCTTGAAAGAAGTGGATAGTCTAGCATTAGCTAACGCTCAACTCCATCTAGATAAGGCTTATAAAAACTTCTTTCAAGACAAATCATTTGGTTTTCCAAAGTTCAAAAGTAAGAAAAATCCTGTGCAGTCTTACACAACGAACAATCAAAAAGGAACGGTTCGCATCATGGATGGTAAATACTTAAAGGTACCTAAGTTGAAAAGTCTCATTCGGATTAAATTACATCGCCAAATTAAGGGATTGATTAAATCTATCACACTCACAAAAAAGCCAAGTGGCAAGTATTATGTCTCAATCCTTTGTGAAGAAGAAATTACGGAGATGCCAAAAACCAATGCCACCATCGGGATAGATTTGGGAATTACCGATTTTGCCATTCTTTCCAATGGAGATAAAAGCGATAACAATCGATTTACTGCCAAAATGGCCAATAAGCTTACACGTGAACAACGGAAATTATCACGTCGTACAAGGCTGGCAAAAGAAAAAGGGATTCAACTGTTAGACGCTAAAAATGTACAAAAACAAAAAGTAACAGTGGCTAGATTATATGAAAAGGTCGTGAATCAACGAACAGACTACCTAAACAAACTTAGTACAGATCTCATCAAAAAACACGATGTAATCTGTATAGAAGACTTACACACAAAAGGCATGATGCGTAATCGAAAATTAGCCAGAAGTATCGCGGACGTTTCTTGGTCTGCATTTGTGGCAAAATTACAATACAAGGCAGACTGGTATGACAAACAACTAGTCAAAATCAGTCGTTGGTATCCGTCCAGTCAAATTTGTTCCACATGTGGACATCTAGATGGCAAGAAAGCACTCTCTATCCGAACATGGACTTGCAGTGTATGCCATACTCATCATGACCGCGACGTGAATGCAGCGAAAAATATACTTGCCGAAGGTATACGCCTTTTGAGCACTCAACCGCAGGGACTGCGGGGCTAGCCTAATCCACATAACCATGTCCTCTGACTGATGAGAACACTCAAAAGTCAAGATAGGTGTTCTTAGGAAGCTCCTACTTCTAAACGAAGTGAAAGTGGGAGTAGTTCACGTCACTAGCTTTCATTACGGCTCCTGCATGCTCAAATGGAGTAGAAGGAACACTAGAGGGAAGCATGATATAAATGTCCATTTCACTATCAGCAGCATCATCAATCATAAATTGAATACCTTCTGAACCAGCTACATTTGCAATTTCGTGGGGATCCGTAATAACAGTCGTTACACCATGCGGTATTAATATTCGACTAAACTCAGAAGGAGTAACAATGGAAGACTCAATATGAATATGTCCGTCAATAAGTCCTGGTATAACATATTTTCCATGCGCATTTTCTTCCTGCAAAGCATCAAACATGTCCTCTGTATCGATTGCTATAATGATGCCATCTGTTACAACAACATCGGCTTTTATCCATCTTAGAGAAAAAACATCTGCAACATGTGCATTTCTCAAGATAAAATCGGCTTTTTGTTTTCTTTGAGAGACATGAATTCTCTTTTCAAGCTGCTCTTTTTTGCCGGTCATTTAATTCATCCCTTTTTTCGGATATTTCTAAATAGTATACTAATGTTTTATAAATGTAGAAAGTAATAATAGGTAAAATTCTCTTTATTTGACCTGGAAATTGATTCACGTTATAATTATCTCAAATTCGAGATAACAAGAAAAGCGCAAGCGCCTATCTTTGCCCCGACAGGCAAATGGGAAATCGCGAGGAGGCAGCTCCTCAGCCACCACAGCGATTCCCCATTTGACCCCGAGGAGCAAGGCGGCTTACGCTAGACAGTAACTAAGTAGAAAAGTTATATACTTTCTTATTACTCAAAAAGGAGTTTTTTTATAATGGAACATGTTTTTTATAAAGGCGAAGATTCAGCAAGACCAACATTATTACTTTTACATGGTACAGGTGGAAATGAGCATGATTTAGTAGGATTGGGTAAAGAAATTGATGGAGCTGCAAATATTTTAAGTGTTCGTGGAAATGTTCTTGAAAACGGTATGCCACGTTTTTTCAAACGTTTGGCAGAAGGTGTATTTGATTTAGAAGATTTACAGTTCCGAACAGAGGAGTTAAAAAATTTCATCGATGAAGCAGCTAAAAACTATGAGTTTGACCGTGATAATGTAGTGGTAATTGGTTATTCAAATGGTGCGAATATTGCTGGAAATCTTTTATTTGAATATGAAAATGTATTCAAAGGTGCCATTTTACACCATCCAATGGTTCCAAGACGTGGGGTGGAAATACCAGCGCTACCAGGGACTCCGGTGTTTATCGGGGCTGGGAAAAATGATTTTATGTGTCCTGCAGCAGAATCAGAAGAATTACGTGATTTACTACAAAATGTTGGAGCGGAAGTTGAACTATTTTGGCATTCATATGGTCATCAATTGACTCAGGATGGAGTGCAAGCGGCAAAAGAATGGTACAAAACTAAATTCTAACTAATGAGGATATCCAATGAGTCGAAGTAATATCGGCTTATTGGATCTTTTTTAATAATCGGGTGGCCGTACTCCAAAAAGAGAAAAATAACCAAGCGGAATATTATTTCTGCTTGGCTATTCACTTTTTAAAAGACAAGAAATTAAATACATTTAAAAAATTTGGACAGTATGCAAGCCTTAAACTTTAACTTAAAAGAAAAACAGGCGAATGCGCTTTTCTTAAATGATAAGAAAGTATATAAAAATGTAGCATAAACACTGGGTTTACAGAACTTTTAAGAATGAATAATACTACTGGTTTCCGTTACATGTGGACGCTTTCCGCGGGTGAGGCCGAGCCTCCTCGTTCGCTAAGCTCCTGAAGTGACCACATTTCACTATTACTTATTTGAAGATAAACCACCTATATTTTTGTGGTTTTATATCCAATTATTAATTATATAAAGTGGACCTAGTTGATTGTAGC
>Ga0209013_10001215_pt1 | contig 23776 bp, 21 predicted proteins | sample Cruoilmetagenom2_FD_187291 | JGI IMG/M metagenome (GOLD analysis project Ga0209013, IMG submission 187291) | Oil polluted marine microbial communities from Coal Oil Point, Santa Barbara, California, USA - Sample 2 (SPAdes) (version 2) | ecosystem: Environmental > Aquatic > Marine > Oil seeps ... | reverse complement strand
CCCGCAAAGCGGGACGCGAGCCGGGATCCAGACAACGTTCCCCGCGAAGGCGGGGAACCAGACATCAAATGACGTCATTGGACTCTCGCTGGATTCCGGATCTCGCCCGCCTAGGCGGACTCGTCCGGAATGACGGGTTTGGGGATATGTTACATGGTTTGCGAAGGGAAAAGGGATTTTTTCGGAGCTAAGTCGATAGGCGTTTTCGAAATCCGCTATTCGAAATTCTGTCCTTCGGCCTCCGTCCTCGGTCTTCTATCCTCTGCCAGCTGCCCGCTGCCATCTACCTGCTGAATTTCTATGCCCTTTATGCAACTGACCACTGACAACGGACTACTGACTAGTGGCTACTGACCTTCCGACGCTTTCGCTTTACCTTTGAGTTCGTCCAGCTTCTGGGCCAGAAGGCGCAAATGATCGCCCATTTGTTTGGCATCCTGGTAGCGCGACTCGAGACTCTTCTCGAGAGCCCGGTTGAGGATGGCCACAGCCGCCTTGTAGATCTTGGGGTTATGTTTCGTGGGGGGCTCTGGGTCCACCGTGGTAATCTGATACATAATGGCTGCCAGGTTTTCACCACCAAAGGGAAGTTCACCAGTCAGCAACTGGTAGAAGACAATTCCTAGAGAAAAAATATCAGAACGACCGTCTACCTTCATTCCTGATATTTGTTCGGGCGACATATAATAAGGTGTTCCTTTGATCACGCCGGTGCGAGTCTTGGAGCTGGCGGTTGCGCGGGCAATGCCAAAATCGGTGACCTTCACCAGCCCATTTTTTAGAATCATAATATTGGCAGGCTTAATATCTCGATGCACAATACCGTGATTGTGAGCGTAGGCAAGAGCATCACAGACCTGCGCTGCCACATCAATGCCCTGTCTAATTGGCATGAGATTATCCTTGCGGGCAAATCCTTCCAGACTTTCTCCCTCCAGGTACTCCATGGCAAGATATGAGAGATCCAAATCTTCCCCCACATCAAAAATTGTGACAATATTGGGGTGAGAAAGTTTGGCCACCACCTCGGCCTCCCGATAAAACTGCTCTCTGATTTTAGCTGCCTGCTCTTCATCGAAGTCATCTGTAAAGCGGATGGTTTTAATGGCCGTCACCCGGTTTAACTTGGGATCGCGTCCTTTATAAACTATACCCATGGCACCACGACCCAGTTCTTCTAGAATCTCGTAACGGCCAAGACTGGGCTTAGACTGAGAGACCTCCTGCACCACCACAGTCTCCTCTGGACCAAGATCCGGGGTTACCGCAGATGGTGTTTCAGCGGCAGGTGGTGTGGCCCCCACCTCCGCCATGCCTGCCTGCACCACGGCGTCAAGGTCGGCCACAGGAGCCATCGCCACCTCCTCCATCCTGGGCATTGGTGCCGGCTGGGCCAGCCCGACCTCCGCCGGCTTACTTACAAAGAACCTTAGACCACCAAACGCGAGTACACAGATGGCAATCAACCTGAAAAGGATTTTGACACTAAATCTGGCTTGTTCACCCAGCGGCAGCAAAGAACTGACAAAATAATCCACATAATCAGAGAGAAAAAGAAATGCCACAAAGACCATTATCAAATTAATTGCCGCCCCGATCTTGCCACCAACATACTCTTTTTTTGCTCTATTGTAGATGACCAGGGTGATAACATAGAGGACCAGGATAAATGCCTGTGCTATCCAAGGCCTTTCATTGCCAACCATGAGATCTCCTCTTCACACTCTTCTCTGTGTTGTTCAAGATCCAGTTTTTGCCGGCTTGCTCACCACAGTTGCTGTGAGCTGGTCTAACAATGGTTTAAACTGCGTGTGTGACGCGTTCATTCTCTCCGCCAAGCGGGAAACGGTCAAATCCGTGGCTTTCGGACCCAAAAGCCGGCTTTCCTCTAGCAAAAGCCCTCCGAGCACCTGTTGGAGGGTTTGAACCAGGTCCTGAGCACTTAACTTTAGTTCCCCAGTCTTAACATTATCTTTCAGCCGCAAAGGATTTGGGTCGGAGGTGTCCTGCACTTCGAAATGGGCAAGAAGGGTGTCATATTGATGTGAGCTTCTCATGAGCCCCTGAAACAGCCCTCGGGCCTTAGCCCCCACTTCCTGTTCCAGATCGGAAATTACAAGTCTAAACATGTCATTGTAGAAATTGACAATCGCACTACCACTCATGTTGCTCATCTTGGGCTGTGGGCTCCTGGCCTCTGAGATCCCGCTTGCAGCCCCTGTCTGATTACTGGCTACTTGCTTCGTGCCCCGGAGGAAATCTTCATTCTCATAATGCTCTAAAAAGCGACTGATGGCCTGAGCCAAAGGCCGATGAGTATCCGGGACGCTCTCCAGGGATGCCCTCATCCGCTCCACCGTACTCCTTGTGCCTTTGTAGCCCAGAAACTGATATTGTTCGCCCAGCAGCCGAACGAGCACCTGATTAAAACCATTGACAAGGTCATTTTGGGACAGCGACTGCCCCTGTTGTTGAATAAGGGCCTCCATCTTGCTAATGTTCGTAGCCAGGTCTTGATCAAATTGGAATGGTTTTAGAAAACGTTCATAATAAGCGGACTGCCGCAGGCTATTTTCAAGTGAGGATGTGGCCTTGCTGGCACCAAGTTCTTCAGCAAGGGCGGTCATGATCAGCTGCAACAGATTCCAATAGATAGTGGTGATAGGACTGAGTTCCAGAGTGCCCATCTTCTTGGTGGGCTGTCTGTCGTCTCCTTTTCTGACAATGGCATTCGCAGCGTAAAGCGTTGCCAGAGAACGATATGCTGCCAACCGAGAGTAGCCCGTCTCTTTAATAAGCTGCGCCACAGTACGCCTGCCGTCGAGCAATAGGAGAGATCGCAAATCTCTCGCAGCGTGAACTGATTTGGTGGTGTCAACATTGGGGTTTATCTGAAAAACAACCTGATCATTGGGGATGAGCCCTTTGAACTCTTCTCGCTTTTTGGCCTCTAATACCAGCCGAACAGGGTCCACTTCACACTTTATTTCGTCTGTGAACCCATCTAAGCCATCTTTGTAGGAAAATTTAGCGTCTTCCCAGCTCAGCATGCTGGCGACGCCTTCCTTGAACTGAAGCTGAATAATACTGACCAACTTATCAAGCTCAATATATTCCCTTTCGAGCAAAACAGTACCCAGTCGCTTTTCCATGGCCTTGGATACTGCCAGCATGTCCTCAAGCCTGTCTTCACTGATGAGATTGTTCGCCTTGAGAAGAGCACCCAATTTCAACTCTTTATCGGTGTTGCCTCTGACGTGTATGATATTGCCCCCTCTAAAGTAGATACCACAGCGCTGTCTGGGGGTCGATACTGTCAGTATCCCAGTCTTTCGTTCATCGTTGACCATCTGAACGATTGCCGCCAAGGGAAAGGTTTTGACATCACCATTTAAGGGCATCTGTTATCTCTTACTCGTCTGAACTAACTTGTCTCTAGTGTTTAGTGCTTACTATTTCTGACAGCTGCCTACTGCTCGCTGCTAGCTATACAATAGGGGCAAAGCCCCTAGTTATCCTTTATAGTAAAACTGCAGCTTTACAGGTCCAACTTCAATGGTATCGAATTCTCTGAGCCGGTGACTGCCTCCGACCTGAGCATCATTCACCTTGACCTTGGCCCGTCCCGTAGGGGTCAGGTGGTAACCCGTTGGCCGTCTACTGATAGTTGCCGCAACCTTAGGGGTAAAAAGTCCTCCGATGTGGACATCAGCCTCCTCACCCTTCCCCAGCTTCACCAGCTTCTTCTTGATCTCATATTCATCGCCCCCACCTGACAGGAAGGATAGAACTGCCGGCCGTTCAGCAGATATCGCAGTGCTGTCAAGACCGGAAGGTGTTGGATCTTGGGCTTCTGCTTCGGAGGCCCCCTGAGCCACCTCAATGAACATGGTCGGTTCTGTTAGTTTTTGATCCTCCTGAATCTCTTCTGGACTCAGGGTGAAGACTATGGTGTGTTTGCCTACGAGAATCTGATCTCCGTCTTTCAGCTTGGTGCTTGTAACCCGCTCGCCATTTACAAAGGTACCGTTTTTGCTCTGCAGATCGGTTAAGATGTATTCTCTGCCTGCAGAATCGATACGAGCATGGTAGCCAGAGACCAGTAGATTCTCTACAACAATGTCATTGTCCGGTTCCCTGCCCATTGTCATGCTCTGCCCGGTAAGTTCAAACTCTTTCAAGGCCAGGTCCTTAAACTGTAGAGTCAATTGAGCCATGATTCATCTCACCCCGCCAGCAATTTCATTGCTCCACTGGCTTCTGAACTATTTGGATCCAAACAGTTTATGCAAAAGCCCTTTCTCTTCTTTCTGGAGAAAAAAGACGACCGCAGTAACGTTATCCAGGCCTCCTCTCTCATTGGCCATATCTACTAATCGGCTACAAACTTCCTCCAGTTCCCCCCCTTCAAGCACGGCCTGGTGAATTTCGTCATCAGAGAGCATATCAGTGAGCCCGTCACTGCACAGAATGACCAAATCACCTGGAAGGGGTTGCATCTCATATACATCTGCCTCCACGGCCTCATGTATGCCAACTGCCCGTACCAGGATATGCTTCATGGGAATTGAGGCGGTGTTGGGGTCCCAGTTTGGATTTTTCCGGATGTGCTCGGCAAAAAGAGTATGATCCTGAGTTAGCTGTTCGATGTTGTCTTCACGAACGAGGTAAATGCGACTGTCGCCCACATTGGCAGTTACCAGCGTGTCGCCGTGCAGATAGGCAACGGCCGCGGTGGAACCCATACCTTTGTATGATCCCTGGTCCTGGGAAAGCTGATACACCACGCGGTTTGCCAGCTCTATGCTGTGACAAACGGCTGTGGCCGCCGGCGACATATTGCTCTCGTCTGTCTCTTGGGCCACGGGGGAGGTATGAAAGGCCTCCATGTAGTCTTTGACACTACTGACTACTGTACTACTGGCAACTTCGCCAGCCCGGTGTCCTCCCATACCGTCTGCAACTATGTAAAGACCAACCTGATCGTCGGTATGAAAGGAGTCCTCGTTATTTTCTCTCTTCCTACCAACATCGGTACGTCCAGCCGAAAATGTCTTCATAGAATACCCGCTGTTCCAGTGCTGTTTCTACAAATCCAATGCCAAGTCGTCTCTAGGTCGAACGAGGCCCTTTGCCAAAACACCAGATTTTGTGTCATCAGGTGCCAAGAAAGCCATAACGTTAAGTCTCCTTGGACTTCTCAACCGCCATAAAATTCAAGTATAATGCGTACGCCTCATCCACCACCACTTCCAATTTGTCCGTGGTGAACGGCAAGTGGGGAGTGATGGCTTCCCGGATGCATTCCATCATGAGGTCGTGCTCACCAGTATTGGGAACTATACGTCGCATATCCAAATAAATATATTGCATACGATCACGGACTGAATTAATGAGCTCTCGGGTGATGATCTGGTGCGTCTCCTGCTCATTCATTACCAGCCTGTCTCCAGTCCGCTCCCTGTCTGTGGTTGGGCATGGTATCACGCTTGTTTAGAAATGTCACAAGAATTAGACCACGACTCAAACCAGTAAAATCTACCATCCTCCAAAGCACATCCCAGTCATAATTACTGGGCGTTGTCCTTCTTTTTGGAAAGGGTTTTAACCACCCAGGGTTTTAGCCTGCCTCTGTGATCATAGAACTCACCGAAACGGACAATAACCTTCTTGGCTTTAGCAACCGCCTGTTTGCGCAGTCCAGTATTAAGGCCGATACGCAGATATTCTAATGGGGTGATAAATGGAGCCAAAATGTTGTGGCCGTAACTATCACAACCCATATGCACACACTTGGCATGGAGAGCATGATTTTGACCGTATGCAGTTCCACTCAAAGAAGTGTAAGACTTAAATACTTTGCAGTTGTTACAGCCAGCAACCTTGATAAAGTACGGTATCTCCTTCGGTTCGACAGTTTTAGTCATCGCAACCCCCAGCCCGGAAGGATGATCATATCCGCGGTCGGAGCAGGCGATTCGTGAAATATCCGGGCTAGAGCTTTGTGATGCATATGACATTTCTGAACTGCCTGTGTAGCTGTGTCCCGCATGGTTACAGCGCTCGCTCGAGTTTCGACTCCACACGAGATTAAATGGATTCTGATAAGTAGTCCGTACCATCCCAAGTTTCTCATCAGTGATTACCATTGGAGATTACGAGAAGCCCTTATTTTTAAGAAAAGGTATTCCTTATACCACGCCTCATGAGGTGCTACGCAGATGAAAAGTTTCTATAATTCAAGTACGTTATGACCCCATCTGGAAAGATAGCGAGCTTCTCCCGAAAAGCCCTTCTCCTAACTGAGTCACCTGGCAGAGCTTAATATAGAAGTCTTTTTCTTTTCACAGATCAAAAAGAAGCGTGCAGCATCTGCTCATTGGTCACTCGATGTAATGCAAAAACGATACCATTGCTCGATAGATTATATGTTGCTAGAATGCCTATTAGCAGCTGGCGGAAGACCGAGAAGATGTTGGAGGTTTGAGGCAACAAAACGGAAAAAGCAAATGTATAGTGCCTCCAACCTAATGCCGCGCCAGCGCTCTAATGATAAATGCGAAACTGGGAACCCGCTTGCGGGACTGAGCGGCTTGTCTCGCCGAAGTTTTAACGAAGGCGGAAGCGCAGCGAGCGCGAAGAAATGTGAGATGATAAATGAGTAATGATTTCAAATCCGGTTTCGTTTCCATAATCGGTGCGCCTAATGTGGGCAAATCTACCCTGCTGAATCAGCTCATAGGAGAAAAGCTCGCCATCATATCTCCCAAACCCCAAACAACCCGTAACCGTATTCTGGCTGTGAAAACCAACCCTGGATTCCAGATGATTTTCTTGGACACCCCTGGAATTCACCAGGCCAGGGGTGATCTCAACCTTGCCATGGTACGCACCGCCCTGGCAACACTGGCAACAGTTGATTTGATTCTCTTTTTAGTAGAAGCCCACTCACCAAGCAATCCAAACAACAAGCGAGTGCTTGAGGCTCTCCAGAGCGTGGAAACCCAGACTCTTTTGGTGGTAAACAAGATAGATTTGGTCTCAGAGGAATCGCTATCACGCATTGTCGAGCGCTTTCAAGGTTTGCATCAATTTAAAGGCTCGGCTCATATCTCTGCCTTATATGGCACAGGAATCGATGATCTGATAGCCCAGATTGTCCCTCTCCTCCCTATGGGGCCTACTTACTACCCGGAAGATACACTGACGGATCTACCCGAACGGTTTTTCTGCGCCGAGATAATTAGGGAAAAGATCATGAACTTGACCTCCGAGGAAATCCCCTATGCCGTGGCAGTAACCATAGGCTCCTTTAAAGAAGATGAGCAAAAAAATCTCATCCGCATTCAGGCTGATATTCACGTTGAGAGATCTTCCCAGAAAGGTATTATTATTGGCAAGGGAGGGTCCATGCTGCGGGAGATTGGCAAACAAGCCCGCTTAGACATGGAAAAGTTGCTTGGCTCCAGGGTTTTTCTGGAGTTGTGGGTCCGTATTCAGAAAAAGTGGCGAAAAAATCCCCGGGCTTTAAAGGAGTTTGGTTATCAATAAAAAACGCCAGCTGTATTTCCCTCTGCTCTATGCTCCATGCTCTATGCTGGCTGAAAGCTGAGCGCTGACAGCTGACAGCTATATTTAGTGCCCATCCGGAAACTGCGTATATGGGTGTCATTCTGAGGAGCAAGGCGACGAAGAATCTCATAGTTACTGGATCCGCAGAGATTCTTCGTGGAGCCTGTCCTGAGCCTGTCGAAGGGCTCAGAATGACATGGAGGAATTTCCGGATGGAAACTAATTAGAAAAGCCGAAACTCGGGTTCCGCCACGGTGCCTCGCACTTTAAAAGGTAGAGGCTTGCCCCGATTGAGAAAGGCTGCCGCCACCCGTCGTTTATCTGCGGGAAGGTTCACCATGTCACCATCTAGCTGGCCCTCTCCCGCCAGGTTCAGAGTGCTTCCAGACAGCCGGGGCTGAAGTATTACTTTGCCACTCACAGTTCCCTGGAATCCCTGCCCTTTAAACTCGCACTCGGTAATCTCCAGACTCCCACCAGAGAGTGCAATGGTGGCAAACACCTCGAGTCCCTCCAGGGTTCTTGTTCTCAAATAGACTGAGTCTATGGGACAGCTACCCTCATCAAGCTGGAATTCTCCGCCGCCGCTAGCATTGACAAGATCGCCAAGAGGTCCTTTCAAGTTGATGTCTCCGGAAATCTTCCCTGAGACTTGTCGGCCAAGCAATGTAGAGACGGAAGATTGACCTTCCAGCTGGATCTCTTGCCCCCGCACTCTCAGTTGGTAGTTTTGGACATCATAAAATGGAGTCAAGCGAACGTCCCCGGACAGCGTCCCTCCATAAGCCTGACTGCGCAGGGTGAAGGCAAGCCTTCCTCTGAGCAATGGCAGCACCTTAAAGCGCAAACGCACCTGGTTTGCTTCAAAGAAGGGTTTGCTTTCCGGTTCCATGGTTCTCACAGCACATTTTGCCAGCTTCAATCCGAATGGTAAGCTAGGGGACATATCGGTGATCTCAAACTTCACACCCAACTGCGCACTGGCAATCGCAACCAACCTTTCTTGCAAGCTCTGGTAGGGAAACTTCCACACTATGAGGACCCCGGCAAAAACAAGCCCCCAGAGAAAATAGCCCAACGCTCTCTTTGTCAATAATCGTTTCATGCTCAATAGCCGACCTATAAACCTCAACGGGCGGGGTAATTCCCGCCCATACACTCGTTACCAATCCCTCTAGTTCCTAGTGCTTAGTTCCTAGTTCTTAGTGTCTAGCTTGCCTCGCCGAAGCTTTAGCGAAGGCGGGTGCTTAGTTCCTACTGCCAGCCGCCTACTGCCCCCTGCCTGCTGACCTACGTCTCCTTGCTGCCCATCACCCGGGGTGCTTTGCGCAATTTACGAGTTACCACCACCAGGTTCACTTCCAGTTGAGACTTATCTCGCTGTTGTGGCCGGATAGTAAGTCTCCTGATGCGCACTTGTTCTGGAGCCGCCTCAATATGGTAGAGGTAGGGTATCAGCCGGTCCAGTGACACCCCCTTTAGCCGCATTTCAACCTGTTCTTCCTGATGCATGTCACCGAGTGATTTCACAGAGGGCCGCATGAATTCGATCTGCCCTTTGATCCCATCGCGGCCGGCCAGCCCTTCCAGAAATGCAAATAAGGTAAAATCCTGCCTACGATTGCGCAAGTTCTTCTCAACTCGAACATTTTCTACCTGCATTTTCCGGTACAGCTGCTCCAGACGAACTAGTTCCTGTAAGCGCTCTTCGCTCCGGTGGATGTTTGTCACTAACTTCGCTCTTCGTCTGAAAATGGGGCGTATCAGCCACTGGCTCACCGCAAGGATTGCCACCACGGTAGCCGCAATCCAGATCAGTTGTCTTTGATTGAGCCTTGTCATGAACCTTCCCCGGTGAGCTGAGGGCGGTTCAGTTCCAAGCCGAACTGCACCCCCTTACCATCTTTGGCCGCTTTCGCACCACTGATAGTCACCTTGTCAAAATTGTCCAAAGCTGTTAGCCGATTTTTCACTCCATCAACGGTGTTGAAAGCGTCTGCCTGCCCACTCAACCGGACACGCTGATTGTCTACTGTCAGAAGGCTTATGGTCACATTAAGGTCCGTCGAGATTGCTTCACTGATAACACGCAGTAACTCCACGGCCGAATGATAACCGCCTTCCTCACCAAAAAGAGCTACCGACTGACCCAAGTCATTGATCTTGGTTTTGACAATACTGGCGTATTGCGACGACTGAACAGATCCCTTGAATTCGGGCACAGTACGGCGAAACACTGCCTCAACACTCTGGTTGAGATTGGTTAGCCTTCGTTTCTTGGTATAAATATCCACCCCTACCGAGCCAAGCCAGGCAAAAGCCACCAGTGCGCAGGCCACTAAAGCGTAACTCAACTGCTGTCTCCACTTGACCAACGGGTTCTGGCTACCCACCTCTTCAGCCTGAAAGTTGAACCCTGCCCTTCGACTTGTACCTTTAAGCGCCAAGCCAGCTGCCACCGAAAATAATGGTGCAGCCGAGAATTGGTCGCCAAATTGGTCGAGTAAAGTCAGCTCCTCCAGGTCACTGAGGCAGCGTACATCCACCCCGAGAGCCTTTTCCAAAGCTCCCGCCAAGCCTTCTATGAGGGAGCCGCCGCCGCTCAAAATCACCAACTCCGGCCACAACTCTCTTTCCTGCACCTGGGCTGCCGTCAATGAGAATTCTATTTCACGGGCCAGTGACTCAACCTCGCCCATCATAGCTTCACGAATGGCAAGATGCTCGGGCGATGTTGCCTCCTGATCAATCCCAATGGCAAAGAGGCGCTCCATACCCTCATCCACTGATATCCCCAGGACTTCAGCAATCTTTTTGGAGAAACGGCCACAACCGGTCATAAGTGAGCGCAGATAACTGTCCACACCCCGGTGTTGGTACAGCAGATTGGTTTTGTTATGACCGATATCAAGAATCACTGCCCGCTCTGGGAGGTGAGCTTTCAGTTCGCGAGCAATAAAAATCAAACCGCTTCCGTCCAGGTCAACCACCTCAGGCTCGATGTTGACTTCTTTGAGCGCGGCGAGCAAGGGAGCCAAAACAATTCTGGGAAGTGCCGCTGCCAGTACACCGTGGGAGCCGGCTTGCCTGGATTCCGTGGTGACAAAATCCACCTGAACCTCATCAAGAGCCAAAGGCAGGTCAGGCTCCATTTCGAACTGGATTACTTGGGAAATCTTGCGTTGATTGGAAAAGGGGAAACGAAGCCGCCGCAAAAACGCCTCGTGGGTGCCCAGTGCCACCATATAGCGGTCGCTTTCAAGATTCTCTTCGGCAATGAGATCCGCTAGTGAGCTGGCCACTTGCGAGGGATCTGCATCTGCAGGTAAGCTGGCCCTAGCATACCCTGACACCTGACTTGTTCTGAAGCCACGGGTTACCTGGACCACTTTGATACCGCTGCCGGCGATATCGATTCCTAGAATCTTCTCTGGCATGGATAAAATTACCCCCACCCGTACCGTAGCAAAAATGGAACCACAAAGTGCACAAAGGAGAAAAGAAAAGTTGCCATCCGACCCAGACAGTGACCTTTTACATGGACACCGAGGAAAGAATTCCTAGGCTCATTATTCTTAGTGCTCTTCGTGTTCTCAGTGGTAGATGTAACGATCACTTCGCGCTAATACACTTCCTTGTAGCGCACAGAGACATCTACCAGATTCTGCTCTTCCTTCTCAGACTTTCGCCGTTCGAGGTATGCGAATATAGATTTCCTCCCCACCCCCACCTTACCTGTCATCTGCACGGTGAAATGCATGCTTTGGGTGGTAATGAGCTCAACTGGAAGGCTAATGTCATTGTAGCCTGCCATCCGGTTTCGATACCAATCCGACTCGCTGAGGAAGTCCCAGTGCATCGGCTCCTGCCGATAAGCGACGACACTCTCCGCCCAACCCTCCGCCGTGTCTTGGGAAACAGTTGGACTCACCAGCGCTTGGAGAACCAAGGGCCCGGCGGTATTTACGTTTATTTTGCCATCACTATACACGGTGAGCAGGTCCTTGAGACCGGGGTTCTCCTCTGTACCTACATAGAGCGATGCGCTCACGCCGCGAATGAGCCGAAGCTCAGCCAGCGAGGTAAGAGGACCGTTCTTGCATTCATAGGCTTGCTCCAGGCTTTGATAGTAATCTGTCTCCCCGCCGAACTCTCCCGTGGGCTCATCGTCTTTATCAAGCCAGTCTCTGATGGCCATAACCACACCCTGTGCTTCCTCTTCCTCCATCTGAAAGGGAGCATTGGTAAGCAAGCGAGTCAAAACCTGCTGGTAGACTTCCCGCACCTTCCCATCTTCATCCACCAGATAGTTAATGGGAAACTTCCCCATCTCGTCCTCTACCCTTCCCTCCAAGGTCCCGGCTTCGGACAGATCCACAGGCAAAGCATCAGGTTTTGGTAACAGGGCCCAGGGTTCTCCTATATGGTCCACCTCATTCTCAGCCAGGTCGTTTCTTAGCAAGGATATTGCTATATTGACGCCAGATTTGGCCAGAGCCTCGGCCCGGATGCTATCCTGAAAATGGCGAGCCCCCGCCCCTTCCACCTGCATGGCTCGCATGGTTTCCAGTACGAAGACCACGAGAATGGTGATCATAAGAAGGGCCAGGATGAGAGCAGCACCTGACTCTCCAAGTCTCCATCTACCATTTCTCATTTTACATTCATCATTTTACATTTGGCATTGGCACGAATCGGTGGGCACTGCCCACCCCGCATTCAATCGCTCAACTCATAGTGCTTAGTTCTTAGTCCCTAGTGTTTTACTATCTGCCTGCTGCCTCCTGTCGTCTGATCTCTGACCTCTGACCTCTATCTTCTGCCTATTGCCTACTTCCTCCCGCCCTCTTCCTCTCGGGCCTGTATCGCCACTGTGGTGGCAAAAACCCTCGATTTCTCTCCTGCCAACTGTAACCGAATGTGGACCAACCGGGGTAGAAGCCCTTCGGTCTCTTCTGCCTTGCTGTCCCATTGAGACAATGTCTCACCATCTTCATTCAAATAGGTCAAGGTCAACGACTCCACGGTGTCTGCAAGCTCCACCGCAGTCTCTTCTCGCTCTCCAGATAGGTCGACAAAAGGTAGTTCCATGCGAACAAGTCTATAATATCGCTGCTTATCCTCCTGTTTCTCTAACACATAGCTCACCCTGTTAATTCGCAAGTTCGGAAAGCTACCATCAAAACCCAGATGGGCGGTTGAGGCGAACTCGACAACCGCTCCCTTCTCACTTTCCGCATCCATGCCACCCTGAAATCGAAAGGGTGAATTCTCATTTTCTCCCTCTGCCTTTTTGTAATAGAGAGAGCTAAAATCATCTACCATTTGCATCAGGGCCAGCCGCGCTGCCTGGTCTACATCCCTGGCGCTTTCCACCATCTCCGTGGTTTCCAGCGTCCCGCTGTAGGCTCCGAACAGGCTGCTCACTACAAGCGCAAGAATGGCAATGGCAATAAGAATTTCTAGGAGAGTAAAGCCGCAACGGTAGCACAGCCGGCTTAGCGCATAGCGCATAGCGCACAGCGAATCAAATGATTGAGTCACAGAGTCTTTGGGCCTTTGTAGCTTAAAAATCATTTCTCATTCATCACCCGGCTTAAGCCCCAATCGGTGGGTAATACCCACCCCACATTCAATCGCTCAACTCATAGTGCCTAGTTCTTAGTCCCTAGTGTTTTACTGGCTGCCTTCTGTCCTCCTTGGCGCGCCGAAGCCATGAGGCGAAGGCGGCTGATCTCTGACTACTGTTCTGCCAGCATGAGCTCCTCAATTCTTACCTCTCTCCCGGCAACTCCTCCGCTCCGCTGGACAATTACTGCGATTCGCTCTAGCCCTTCCACCTCAGTACTTGTAGTCTCCACTTGCCAGGTGAACTCTGGATAATCTTCACCAAAGTCCCCCTGCGATTCACCCCAGTTGGCAACTCCCGCCGCTTCAATCTCCGCCAGCTTGCTTGCCGCCAGCAGAGAGGCCGTGGTCGTTTCTCTGCTTTTGGTCAGTGCATCTAGGTTCTGCACATTGGCCTTTAGAATAGCCACCATGGCGATAGCCAGAATGGCCACCGCCACCAGCACCTCTATTAAGGTGAAACCGGAATTAAGTTTATTAGAACGCTCAAGCATTCGGAAATCCATTCTGCAAAATCACATGTTTTACTAGGCACTTTGGTAATTGCGGATTGCGGATTTGAAATTATCAGGCGTGACCTCCGACGACTAATCCCCGTCTCGCCGTTTCTCCCCGTCCCCGCGTCGTCCTGCTGTGCCTAGTGCTTAGTCCTTAGTGCCTAGTGTTCTCTGCGCCATGCGTCTACTCCAAATATCCTTCCCGGACTACCAAACGGCCATTGAATGGTTTGACAACTAGAGTTCGGATTTGATTGCCGGGACCGGCCAGGTGAATCACTGCGGGTTCTGCGAGACCTTTGGGATGAAAATGAAGAGCAACACGTCCAGCACGTTTATTTTCGTCGGGCAACTTCTTGACATCCACGAAGCGAACCTCTCCCGCAAGAGTTCGCTTCTTGACGGTGTCTGGATCCGGTGAGTCTCCTTCTTCAACCGCCGCAGCCCAAAAGCTATCTGTATCCAGATCTAAGGTAAGCTCCCAGAGCCTCCCTTCCAACATCGCCTGGCTTCTGGCGTAGGCCACCGCCCCTGCCAACTGCCGGGAACTCGCTTTCAGATCGGTGCGAAAGAAAAAAGATGAGGCCTCCGGGAGCACCAGTCCAAGAATTACCGCCAGGATCACCAGAACAACGGCCAGTTCCACCAGAGTAAAACCGGACGGTTCATCCGATCTCCCAACTCTGCACGTCGACATTTTTGCCTTCGCCGCCTTCCTCGCCATCAGCGCCGTAGGAGATAAGATCAAAATCGCCGTGCTCCCCTGGACTGATATAGATGTACTCGTTTTCCCAAGGGTCTAGGGGAATCTTGGGGAGGTAGCCCTTTTCCGGATACTTTTTTGGAATCTTGCCAATTGCGGGCTTTTCCACCAGAGCCTGCAACCCCTGCTCCGTGGTGGGATAGTCGCCGTTGTCCAACTTGTACTCTTTTATTGCCGCAGAAATGCTTTCTATCTGTAATTGAGCTTTGACCCGCCTGGCTTTCTCTGGCTTCTCCATTATTCGAGGCACAATGAGCCCCACAAGAATGCCGAGAATGATTATGACTACCATGATCTCGATCAGGGTGAAGCCAGATGTGGAACCGAGAACTCTTGGGTAAACACGGGACATGAGGCTTCCAACAGAGTATGTGTCAACCGAAAAAGGTTCATGAGCAGCGGAGTGTGTCTGACTCCCACGAGCAGGTTCACCAAGATGCATTCCCATCCTTACGCCTCCGAGGTGTGAATCTTAGCCCGGATATTTCATGAATTGCTGTCGCGAGACCACGAAGGTGGGCTTGCCACCGGGCAACCGCAGGGTGTTGGTTCCGAGGCGTACCTGAACGGTACGTCGCAGGGACCGACACCCGAGGACGCCCGGAAGGACGGCCATATACGTGGTCGCAGCAAGTAATTCATGAAATATCCGGGTTAACCGTCACCAACAGGCACCAACTCTATTTCAACCCTCCGATTTACAGCTCGCCCTTCCGGAGTAGTATTTGGCAGAAGAGGATTTTTCTCTCCCATGCCAATGGTCTTTATTTTTTCAGGATCAATCCCTTTACCAACAAGGTAGTTTCGAACGATTTGTGTCCGCGTTTTAGATAGGCTCTTGTTGTACTTGGTTGAACCCACATTGTCTGTGTATCCGCGGATAACAATTTCATAGTCCGGACTGAGCGCGGCGATGGTGGCAAGCCTGTCAAGTTCTTCATATGCTTCAGTAGCAATGTTTGACGTCCGGTAATCAAAATAGATAATTGGTTTGTAATGCGTAAAAGAAAACGTTTGTTCAGCCTGGTCATTGTACTCTGGGTCACGAACGCCAGCTTGCTCCTTTTCAGCAGTTGTGCTCAAATCGCTGGTTTCTGGTGTATACTCTCTTTCCTCGACATGGATCTTTTTGATTATGTGCTCATTTCCGCGTAGGAGAACAACGTGATTGGGCTTGATCTGCAAGACCCTTACATCCCCGATGAAATCCCCCTCATGAACAATCCTGTCATTGAGCACGGCTATACTGCGGTCACTGTTTTCGTCCCAAGCGATTGCACCCAAGTCTAAATCCGGCAGATCATCTGCAACCGACAAAGGTTCAGCTATAGGGTTTAGTTCGGTAGCCTGCGAGTCTGGATGCAACGGCGCCTCACCATATGCGACAACTGGCAATGTTCCTTCTTGCTCCACTACCACCCCATCTCCAGGCTCATATTCCCGGTTTTCCGCAAGTTGCGGTACTACGATCGGTTTCTTTATGAGGGTTCGCCGCTCCGCTGTCACCTGATTAATTTTTCCAGTCATTATCGGCAGGTATTTGCTACCCAAACCAAAATACCAGAGACCAAAAGAGACCCCGACAAACAAGGCCATTACCGTACCTGCGAAGGCAGTCCTCATTGACCAGTACTTGGGCCTGGCGGCAAATAAAGGCTGGTAAAGGGGGGCGTCAGCCACACGCCTCACTTGTCGCCTTCCCACCCCTTTTTTGCCTCTCCGGTATGCTTCGTTTAGAGCACGTTCGGAGAGCTGATTTATGAGTCTGGGTGTGCCATGCGACTTTTTCCATATGGTGTCCAAAGCTCCAGGGGAAAAGAGAGACTGGTTCGTGCAGCCGGCTTTTGCCAAGCGATGGCAGATATAGTCGATGGTATTGGCACGATCCATTTTGGCTAAGTGATATCGAAGACCTATTCTCTGGTTTAAGGACTGCAGCCGTGGCTGTTTGAGTGTGTCTAAAAGGAGAGGCTGCCCAGCCAAAATTATTTGCAGCAGATGGCCGTCGGCAACCTGCAAATTGGACAGGATGAGAATCTCATCTAAAATGGGGATACCAAGACGATGAGCCTCATCCACAATAACGACTACTGGTTTCCCTTTGTTTTGTTGCCGCAAGAGGTAATCTTGAAGCTCCGCTCGATTACGCCTTCTTGATCCATCCCCAACAGGAATACCCAGTTCTTTATTGACCGATTCCAAGAATTCGCCTTCAGTGAGAAACGGGTAATTGAGATACGCTGATGGGTAGCCTTCGTGGTTATGGAGGTGGTAGCAAATGTTCGTTTTTCCGGTGCCGACCTCACCAAGCAACAGCATAAGGCCGCACCGGTCATGAATACCCTGGCTCAACGTAACTAAACCCTGCCGGTGGTCAGCTGAAAAATAGAAAAACAGTGGGTCAGGGGTATTACCAAATGGCTTGCATTTCAGACCGAAGCGATCCCGGTACATGTCAAACCCCTTTTGAGGCTAGTGCCTAAAGTGTACTAAAGTGAGCGAAAATAACCAAAAATTCTAAAAATGGATATTGCCTTTTTTCGTTTATTTTAATCAAGGTGCTTTCGTCTTTTCGCCGCGTCTCCGTGTCCCCGCGTCTCCGTCTCACTACTTAGAACCCACCAAGTGCCGAATTCTATCACCCATCCCGCCCGGCACTCCGCCTTGGAACCTATCCCACCAGATGGCTCATCTCAAAAATGGGCAGGAGCACAGCCAGAACCACATAGCCCACAAAAAATGCAAGAACCAGGATCATCACCGGTCCCAGAAGAGAAGTCAAAGTGGTTACGCTACTTTCCACCTCACTGTCAAAAGTATCGGCGACCTTAAACAACATTCCTTCCAGATTACCACTCTGCTCCCCTACCGAAATCATCTGAATGACCACCGGCGGGAAAATTCCACCGCGGGCCAAAGGTGCCGTTATGCTGGCCCCTTCACTTATTTCCTGGCGCGCCTCCTCTATGGCTTGCCGCAGAATCACATTGTTTACCAGATTGCGCACTATTTCCATGGCGCTGAGCAGGGGCACGCCGTTGTTGAGCAAAGTTCCGAGGGTCCTGGTAATCCGCGCCATAGCCACTTTTTCCACGATGGGGCCCACAATTGGCAATCGCAGCAAGAGCCGATGGTAACGACGGCGCCCTGCATCAGTCTTGACATAATAACGACCTGCCAAAAAGGCAATGATGAGGACAAGTACCAGTGCCGGCCAGTACTTATGAAAAAGCTCGCTCACTCCAATCAACACGGTGGTGGGCAGGGGTAGATCTTGCTTCATGTCCACGAAGATCTGGGTGACCTTGGGAATCACGTAGGCCAGCAGAAACACTACCACCCCCAAGCCAACAGTGAGCATCAAGATGGGATAGGCCAAGGTCGAGCGGACTTGTCTCTGCAAGGCCAACTGCTGCTCTCCGAAATCAGCCAGTCTCTCCACGACCAACTCCAGAGTACCTGAAGTTTCCCCGGCGTGGATCATGGCAGTGTAGACTGAGGGAAACACCTTCGGGTGTTCTCGGAAGGCAGCTGCCAAACTCATCCCTTCTTTGACTCGCTCTCGTACCTGGGAAAGCACCTTGCGCAAGGCCGTTCGCCTCACCTGCTCGAGCACCCCGCTGAGGGCTGAGACAAGAGGTAATCCCGCCGACAGGAGGGTAGCCAATTGCCGCGTGGTGTTAACCAGCTCAGTTCTCCGCACCCGCTGCAGTGTGAACTGAAACTGGAACCGACTAGGTGTGTCGCTGGTCTCGCCCGCCTCAGTTTCTTCCAGATGTGAGGGATAGATGCCGTCCGCCCGCAGCTTTTGTCGGGCCGTTCGTGAGCTGTCCGCATCAATAATTCCCTTGCGGCTCTTCCCAGCGCTATCTATGGCTACATACTCAAAGACCGGCATCTGTTCACCAATCGCATAGCTTACGCTACGCGGCATTAGGTTAGAGGCAAAAGAAATTTATCATGTCATATTTGTTGCCTCCAACCTAAAGCGAAGCGCTCCTCCAACATCCTCTCTGCTTAGTCTCTAGTGTCTAGTGCCTAGTGCTCCCCTTGGGAGCTAAATCTGCGTCACCCTCAGTACTTCACTAATTGTGGTCCTTCCCTCCATTACCTTGTTGATTCCGTCTTCACGCAGGCTCGCCATTCCTTCGGCCCTGGCAGCCTTGTTGATCTGGTTAGCATCTGATGTCTTGAGAACCAGCCCCTTTATTGCTTCGCTCAACAGCAGAAATTCATAGATCCCGGTTCTTCCTCGGTAGCCTGTTTCCAGACATTTTTCACATCCATCTGCCCGAAAAATCGGCCCCGCCACCTCCCTACTCGAGCGCAATTCAGCCCATTGAGCCTCTTCCGGTTCATACGCTTCTTTGCAATGCGTGCAGAGAAGGCGCACTAACCGTTGGGCAATAATCGCCTGCACCGCTGTAGAAACCAAAAAGGGTTCGATCCCCATGTCAGTGAGCCTGGTAACGGCGCTTGCCGAATCGTTGGTGTGCAGAGTTGAGAATACCAGGTGTCCTGTTAGTGCTGCATGAATGGCGATGTCGGCAGTCTCCCGATCTCGGATCTCACCAACCAGGATTACGTCTGGATCCTGGCGGACCATGGAGCGCAGTCCGCTGGCAAAGGTAAGATTGATCTTGGGGTTCACCTGCATCTGACCGATGCCGTCCAGCTGGTATTCGATTGGATCCTCAATGGTTAGAATGTTTTTGTCCGGAGAGTTTATAGAGCTAAGAGCTGCATACAGGGTTGTGGTCTTACCGCTTCCCGTAGGTCCAGTCACCAGGATGATTCCATGAGAAAGATGAAGCAGCCTTTTCATCTCCGCCAGGGCCGCGGCTGTGAGACCAATCTCTTCCATGCTGAGAAGTTTGCCGCTTTTTTCCAGCAGCCTGAGCACAACTCGCTCGCCAAAAGCAGTGGGCAGACTAGAAACCCTTACGTCCACCAAACGCTCGCCGATCTTAACCTCCGTGCGGCCGTCTTGGGGTAGCCGTTTCTCGGCAATGTCCAGCCGGGCCATTACTTTTATGCGCGAGACTATCGCCGCATGTAACCTTCGGGGCGGGCTAAGCACATTGTGTAGAACCCCGTCCAGACGGAAGCGCACTTGGAGGTGTTGCTGGTATGGTTCGATGTGGATGTCGCTGGCCTGGCTTTTGACCGCCTGGGAAAAAATGTGGTTCACCAGTTTGATAATGGGTGCCTCACTGGTCTCGTCCAGCAAATCCTCGCCCACTTCCAACTCGGTGAACAAATGTTGGCTGTCTGCTTCCTCACCCAGGTCCTGCATGATCTGCTCGGCAGTGTCATTGGCTTGACCGTAGGTACGATTGATGGCCGAGAGGATCTCCCGAGCTGGCACCAGCACCGGTCTGATCTCGTTTTGGCCGAAGAGGATGCGGAGATCGTCCAGAACCTCGAGGTCCAGGGGATCATTCACCGCGATCCGTAAAGTGCCATCCTCGGACTGGAAAGGAAAAATCTCGTGCTTTTTCAGGTACTGGATTGGCAGTTGTTCCACCAGATCAAAACGGAGTTCCTTATCATCAATACTCTCCATCACCTCCAAGTCCAATTGGAGGGCGAGAGCATTCAGGAGCTCTTGCTCGGTAATCTTCTTTTGCTGAACAAGAATCTGCCCCAGTCTTTCGCCGTTTTCCGCCTGAGCCTCTAACCCTTCCTCTAAGGCCTCAGGACTGAGCCAGCCTTGTTCAACGAGTACATCGCCTAGTCTGGGTAGAACGTTCATAATCTGCTGCTCTTGGGTGGCCCCTGGCCACCGCGTAAGTGCTCACTGCCTCGTTCTTCGTGCTTACTTTTTTTTCTGGCTGCCTTCCGCCTCTCCCGAGCTTGCTTGCGCTGGTGTAGGCTCCTCTGGTTGCACATCCTGCTCCGTTGCGCTCCTTGTAAGCTCATCCATGTATTTGGCCTTTAGCCGGTAAATCTCTTCTGCCTCCTGAGGGGTGGCCACGATATATGGGGTAAGGAATATAAGCAAATTTGTGCGCCGAGTCGTTCGGCTCTCAGACTTGAACAGCCAGCCCAATAGAGGAATATCACCTAGGCAAGGCACCTTTGTAACATTGACATCTACGTCGTCTCCCACAAGTCCTGCGATCACTACCGTCTGTCCATCACGGACCTGAACGTTGGTCTCGGCAGTTCTTTTGCGGGTGGTTGGCGCTAGCACAACTTGAGTTGGACTAACTTGCGTCGTCTCGCTGACGACACGACTTATCTCTTCGTAGATTTTGAGCTTTACATAACGTTTCTCATTAATCTGCGGCGTGATCTTGAGAGTAGTACCCACATCCCTGTATTCAAGACTTTGAATGGCCCGGTCGGTTACAGCCGTCCCCTCATCCACCCTGGTGGAAAAGGGGATATTTTCCGCCACAACAACGGTGGCCTCCTCATTGTCCAAAGTCATAAGCTGCGGGGTGGAAATAATATTGAAGTTGTTGTCCGTCTCAGCAGCATTTATTACGGCTGCCAGATTGCTAAAAGTGATACCCCCAATGGTAATGGGAAATGACACCACCCCTGCGGTAAGACCGCTGGGAAGAGACAATTGCCCCGTCTGATCCAAAACACCAATGCTGCCAGTGTTGGAGCCGCCAAACGCCACTCCATCATCGGCACCAAAAGGCAAACCCGTTTCGTCAGCGCCAGCCCAATTTACCCCCACTGACACTTCTAATGAGGAAGAAACCTCCATGATGAGCGCCTCAACGTAAACCTGCTTCCTAGGGATGTCCAGCTTAAGAATAATGGGCTCCAGCACCTGAAATTCTTCTGGTTTGGCTGTGATCACTAGACTATTGGTGGCCTTGTCTGCGACTATCCTCACTTCGGTTGAAAGAACAGGCTGCTTCCCTTTGGGTTCCGCCTTGGCGGGCAACCCAGCGAGCACCTTGGCCAGCTCTTCCGCCTGAGCGTTTGCCAGGTAGACAACCTGGATGTTTCCGGCCCCCAGGGGAGTGGGTTGATCCAAGGTTTTGATCAAGGTCTTGACCATCTGCGTGTTCTGGCGGTCGGCCAGGACGATGAGCATATTGATCCGCCCATAAGAGAGGATCCTGAGCGGCGGTCCGGCCCTTCTCCCCTTGACCTGTTTCAGTTTGGACTCCAGCAGCCTGGAGATCGTTTCGGCCAGGTTTTCGGCGCTGGCATATTCCAGAGGTAGCACGCTAATAGTCGCCTCCTGGAATTCCACGTCAATCTCCTCAACGATGTTGAGCAACCTCTGAATATTTGATTGAAAATCGGTGATGATCAGCGTATCCGTGGGATCGTAGGCGATTACCACTCCCTGTTTGGAAACCATTGGCGCCAACAGCTTCCTTACCTCCTGGGCGTTTGCATAGTGCAGCGGCATGATCTGGGTGATTATCCGATCGTCGGGGCGAGAGACAAAGCCTGGCGCTTTGCGGAGTTCCACACTCTTTTGTCTGGCCTCTACCGAGGGCACTACCTTGATCACCTTGCCAGCAGGCACGGTAGTAAAGCCGTGTACCTCCAGTACCGACTCAAACACCATGTATGCCTCGTCCACGGAGATTTTGCTCGGAGAGAGAACCGTCACTTTACCTCGGACCTTATCGTCCACTACAAAATTCTTGCCGGTCAGCTCACTGATAAACTTAATGAACACCTTGATATCGACCTGGTCAAAATCCATACTGATGGTCTTTTTTGCCTGTCCCTTGGGGCCAGTCCGACTCTCGGTCTGAGCATGCCCCATGGCCGTGAGGCCGAGAAGCATCACAAGAGTTAATAACCACATGGATTTATGTAAGGTTTTTCTGGCCATGATCATTTGGCTCATTTCTCATTTATCATTTAGGATTCGTTACTCGTTTTCTTTCCTCCGGCTTTGAGCTTTAAGGCTACTACTCGACTTCGTAACGCAAATTCTGCTTGCGCCGCCCCCGTTTGATTTCCAGGGCGATCTCGCCTCCTTCCATGAGACTCTCATAGAGTTCGACTGCCTGATCCGGAGTTGTAATGTTCTCACCGTTAACCCCTTGAATGACATCGCCATTACGCAATCCCATTTTGGAAAAGAGGCTACCAGGCTTAATGTTACTCACCAGAAAACCGGCCGGCCTCTTCCCCTCCATGAAAGGACGAATGCGCACCTGCTGCATCAACTCATTCAGGTTTGCCATTTGAGATTCCAGTTCCTCACGATCTAAACGGATGGAACTGCCGGCGGCTGGCCTCCGCCGGGTTCGACTTGCCCGCTCTGGAGCCGAGGTTTTTCCCTTACTCTCCTCGGGTACCATGGTAAGCACTTCATCTCGTCTTCCGGTATTAATAACAACATTATGCCTCAGGATCCTCTTTATGAGCGCCTGTTTTACCCGATCCCCTTCTTGGTAGACTTCCTGTTTCCGGGTGCTTTGGTCTTCGATTATGGCAGAACTCTCATCTGGCTTGTTGGCCACCACCGTGCCAACCAACCTCAATCCGAGGCTTTTTAAAGCCACAGGCATATCGTCCAGGACAATTTCTTCTGGGGCAGCCTCTGCTAAGCCTTGCGAAGTCCCACCAAATAGGTTTCGCTCGGTGATGATTGCGTATTCTTCGAGGGGTCTGGCAGTGGCTGCTGGCTTCTCGCTGAGCTTAACTGCTTGTTCCTGCATCGCCGGAGTCGGCGCCAGCCTGCTATTCAGTACCGTCATGAAAGCATCTACCCCGAAGTAAACTATCAGGCTAAGCACCAAAATGTCGGCGATCCAGCGGTGTTTAAAGGAAAACATTATTGAAAATGCTCGAGCCAATACTCCACCCTTACCCCCGGGACAGAACTCCAACCTATAGCTCTGCCTTGAGGAGGTCGTTCAGCATGTTCAGGTAATTACTGGCAGTTTTTTCTACTACCTTTTCCCACAACTAGCAAAAAATGTCAAAAATTACAATAGCAAGAAAGGTGCCCAACTCTTGAAGATCAAGGGACTTTTTCTAGATAAGACAGTGGAAACCTGACTGAAGTTCCTTTCCCACGGTGCCATTTATAAGTATTTTGCCCCACGCTTTGCCCAGGGACCATTGTTAGCGTAGCTGTTAGCAAATCGTTCTATTCTCGAGGACACAGCTATCCTGCCAATACCATGTCATCTGTAAATTGCCCGCTAAAAGAGAAAACCCGGGGAAGCATGGCCCGCTCTCCCGGGCTTTCCAGTCGAACGTTAGGGTTAAATAATCTCTACCTAGTTTCCATCCGGAAACCGCGTTTATGGGTGTCATTCTGAGGAGCAAGGCGACGAAGAATCTCATAGTTACTGGATCCGCAGAGATTCTTCGC
>Ga0209013_10001214_pt1 | contig 23789 bp, 19 predicted proteins | sample Cruoilmetagenom2_FD_187291 | JGI IMG/M metagenome (GOLD analysis project Ga0209013, IMG submission 187291) | Oil polluted marine microbial communities from Coal Oil Point, Santa Barbara, California, USA - Sample 2 (SPAdes) (version 2) | ecosystem: Environmental > Aquatic > Marine > Oil seeps ... | reverse complement strand
ACAGGTGTTCAGCCTTGACCATGTTTTCACCGAGTTCAGTTACATAAGCTTCGGCACGCTTTTTAATCATTTTTTGCAGAAAACCGGGGATTCTGGACAGTCGCTGGCTGGCTTGTTCATGCCATTGAATTGAGTTGTCCGAGATCGCCTGAAATGGTTCTATAATGGCTCCGCCTTCCGGGACATAGGCGCAATAGGGATCAGAATCCATTATATTACCGCCCATAGCCAGTGGACGTGCACGGCAGCCGCCGCAGAGTTTCTGGTATTCACATTCCCCGCAAGCTCCATTTAATTCAGGTTTGCGCAAGGATTGGAATTCTTCAGCTTCATCCCAGACAGAAAGAAAACTTTGCTCGCGAATATTGCCTGATGGTGTATCAATATACGGACAGGCAGTAACATCACCATTAGGCGCAACACGACAATAATGGGTACCGGCAATACAGCCGTCACCATCAAAACCACTTATCCGGGTAATAGGTGAATCAGGGTTCAACTGATGAGCTATACGTTTAAAATGTGGTGCGCAGCGGGGACGGATAATCATATCCGGATAGTCAGCCTGTGCCTGAATAGTTTTAGTTAATACCTGTTCATATTGCTCGGGGCTGATATCAGATGCTGATTCAGCACGCCCTGTACAGATCAGGAAAAACAGGTTTAATACCCGTGCTCCATTTTCGTGGGCAAAGCGGATAATATCATTTAGTTCCGTGTAGTTGTCCCGGGTGACTGTAAAATGAATCTGGAATGATAATTCTTGTGTGCGGCAATGTTCAATACCCTGAAAGGTTTTTTTCCAGCTGCCGTCCAGGCCACGAAATTTATCATGCTGTTCTTTGTGTAATGAGTCTACGCTGATCCCGACGCCCAGGGCTCCGGCAGATTTCAAAGACGCCACCCGCCTTGAGGTGAGCAGTGTACCGTTAGTTCCCACGACCATAGACAATCCCAATGCCGCGCCATGCCGGATCATATCTTCCAGATCAGTTCGAGCCAGTGGTTCCCCTCCGGTCAAGACAATCATGGTTTCTTTGCCGCGACCGGCAACTTCATCCAGAACAGAATTAACTTCAGCCAGAGACAATTCATCTGCCTGCCCGTTTTTCAGAGTATCGGCATCCAGATAACAATGAGCACAGGCAAGATTACAGCGTTTAGTGACATTGATGGCCAGTAGATAAAGATCATTCTGCTGATGTTGTTGAAATAGACTGTCCATTTAAAATGATATGCTCTGCTGCTGATTAAAATGATTCCCTAACCCTATGGGAGAAGGGACTGATTCCTGGGATCTTCAGGATCAAGATGAAACTGTCCTTCATCTGTCCATTTGTTTTTTACCTTGTCAACAGTCTGCCGATCAACTTCGCTCATATTTTCTCTTTTTGCATAAGCTTCAATTTCTTTAACCAGCATTCCCTGAACCATGGGAGGCGCTTTGGCAATAGCGGATTCGGCATCTTTATGCCAGGCCAGGGTTTTAGTGACTTTGTTTGAACCTGAAGTAAAAATGCTCAGAATCTGTTCCAGAAATTCCAGATCAATTTCTTTGATGCCTTGCTGCTGAGCAATAGCGTTAGTTGCTTTTTGTGTCATGCTTCGGCTGGTACCTTCAGGTATTTGCTGCAACCTTTCCAGTGCATCACTCTGCCAGGGCAGATTGATTTCTTCCTTTGCTTTGTCACTGCTGCCCATGCCGGCAAATGGACATTTTGGTACTTTGGCTTCCTTCTTTAAATCTGGATTTACAACGAAAGGCAATATATGGTCAATCTCCACCAGGGTGGACTTTTCACTTAAGGCGCGTTTTTCAGCCCGCATCTTAGTATTATGACGTAAGGTAGTGTCTTCCACCTGCTGCAGTAATTCATCGGCCTCGCCTGACCAGTCCATATTAAATGCACCTGGTACGGCTTTGGCCTTTTTTGCCTGTTTGGCGGAGGTTGCCGCATCCACCAGATCATCAAGATTTTTCATCCCCGCGGGACACATATTCTTTGTGGCCTCGTTTACTATGCTGGCGGTAATTACGGTATGACCTTCAGTTTGTGCATAACGTAATATGGCAGCTCGAGCCATATTCTGTACAAAAGGCGGGATATGCTGCATTGCCTGTTCAGCCTGGGTTGACCAGGTCGTTGTTGTCTCTGCAATTAATTCAATCCGCGGGGTAAATTCACGCTGGGTTAATAACAGGGCACAGGATGAATTACGCAGAAGATTTTCACTATTACCGCCTATATCCAGTTCATCATCACAATGAATACCTGTTTTACCAATGAACAACAGGCTGGCATTCACCTCATCGATATATTGTTCAATAGCGTGGTGGGGCTTACCGGTCAATAAATGAGTTTCAATTTCAATACCATGCTCTTCGGCCATTTGTTCAGCAACTTCTAAATGTCCCTGATAAATTTTTGCCAGACCATCGTCAATAATTTCTTCATGAAGCTGTTCCTGCTCTTTAAAGCGAAACACCTTGCCGGCTTCATCACTTAATACGCCGGCAATACGATTAAATGCAACGTAATGATAATAGGGGTCAAAAGCTGAAACGACTTTAAGAGGGACGTTCCAGTTCCTGGCCAGCTTAAATGCGGTAATAAGTGCGGCATAAGATTGTTTGGAACCATCAATTGCGGCAACAACAGGACCGTCTTTAATGCTTCTCTCAGGTTGCTTGATTACCAGTGTGTCAACAGTACTTCTACGAACTACTCGTTCGCATACAGTACCAATCGTACTGCCTTGAATTGCACCCAGACCAAGAGCTCCCATAACGAGCAGGTCATACTGGCCGTTATTCGCTTCATCGACCAGAACTTTATAATTCTTGCCTTCCAGTGAACATCCCTTAAAAGCCAGATCAGCTTTGTTGCTGGCATTCTCTGCCTGAACGAGATAGGAGTCTGTAATGATAGACAGACCTTTGCTGATCAGTGAGTCATGTATGTCTCTCTGACGTTCCAGTTCATCTTCTTCTTTAAATTGCTCAGGCAAACCGCCTTCCATCTGTTTGAAGCGCATATCATGCATTTGTGCGGCATAGACATGAGAGGCGGTAATAACAGACTGATACAATACACCTAATTCAATTGCATCATCCGTTGCACGGTTGGAATGTTCAGAAGAGTCAACGGCCATCAGGATAGAACGGTAGGCAGTGTCTAATTGATCAACTGTTGCTGTATCAAGTTCGGTTGCAATATTGCTTTGCGACATGGTATTGGTGCTCTATAACGGTTGCAGAAGGGATTAACGAACAGATACTAGCTATAAATTAACCAGAAAATAAAAATGGTTGTGATCACAATGATATTAATCACGCCACCTGACAGAATGACATAGTCCGGAATGCTTAAGTTAAATTTCTTTTTCATAGTTATTCAGGTGATAGGTGTAAGGTGCAAGATGCACCTTACACCTCCTGCCTATTTTCCTTTAAAAGTAAAATCGACTGTTGCTGAAGCGCCGGCAGCAACATTTGCTTTACCTTTTTGCTCGCCTAAGGTACCGTGCCAGGCTTTAACAGTGTATTTACCGGCAGGTATATCCTTAAGTGTGTACGTGCCGTCATCGGCAACAATCGCATAATATGGGTTTTTAGCGACAAAAACAAAGCCATGCATAAAGTCATGTGCATCACACTCGATTTTCATACCAGCGCCACGCTTTAATTTAACTTTCTTCTTTGTAGTTGCACCCTGTTTAGGCTGGCTCACATTCATAACAGTCTTTTTTGCACGTCCCATAATTTCATAAGTATGAATATTGTGTAAAACCGGATCCGAATTGGTTGCTTGAAAAATTGTGTCATTGGTCATAATGCTGAAGAAAGGCAGAAAAGCACAGCCTTTTTGGTCGATCTTAGCCTCGATTTTATCGAATTTTTTTCCTGACTTTACTTTATCAAGATAAATAACCACATTTCTTAAAGCACCGTCTTTGACATCAACATAATCAATAACACGATTTTCGGTACCGCAAGTGTCTGTGTCTTTAGCGACTTTATAAATCTGAGGTGCTTTATCTTTACCAGTGAAACTTATTTTACCGGTAATTGAGCCGCCATTGGACACGTCAACTACTTTGTAGCCGGCTAAGGCGGGCATGCTAACAGCTGCTGCCGTTGCTAATGCAATTGATGCAATTATTTTCTTCATTTTGAGTTTCCCAGTCTATTTTATTGTTAACTTTCTATTTCTAGTTTATCAACTTACTTATTAATAATTAAGCCGCTTCCATGTGGTTATCTTCCGTGCTGACAACAACCTCAAGCATTTCCATCACATAGCGTCGATAGGAACTGTCTGAAACCTTATCCAGGCGCGATAAAAGCATTTCAGTACTTTTTTCTGTATCCAGTTTTTTAAGTAATCTTGAAATACGTCTGGCTGACTGGCCTTCATCCTTAAGTGCCACATCAATAAATTGCTCAATGGCTTCGATTTGCTGTAAATCGGTGAGTGCTTCAATTGCCGCCATGGAGACACTGTAATTTTTATCATTTAAAGAGTCAAAAAAAGCAGCAATAATCTGCTCATTACTGACTTCATCTAATACCATAAAGTTTTCCTGCTGTTGTTCGCTCAGATTGGCTCTGTTGGCAAGAATATAGACTAAGCCCTGAATTGCATGCAGTCTGACTATATACTCTTCATCGGACAAATAATCGAGTAAATGAGGAATGGCTGCACGATTACCGGAATGACTGAGCGCATGAATGCAGGCAATTCTCATATCACTATCTTTACTATCCAGTAATGTTATCAGTTTACCAAAGGTGTTGTTCAAACCGGGTATCAGCGGATTTTTTAAGCTTATTTGTGATAAAGCTTCAGCCGCTTCCTGACGTAAAAGATTATCATCGTCGTTTAGACATTGTGCCAAAGCACTGACGATCATTTCATCGTATTGTGCCTGGGTATTTTCTGAAAGCAGTCGAGCTGAAATATGACGGGCATCGCTGAAAGTATCGACTTTGCGGCGAGTCAATTTATTTCCATTGTTATAATTTTTACGCATAATGGCAACAAACTCATCCATTTCCTCCGGCAAATCCTCGCTGATAAAAGGCCCTGTTTCCTTATTATGAGCCTTTTGTTCCTCTGATTCAGGAACAACGGACTGAGCAGTCTCAATATTATCCATAGTGATAGCTTCCAGAGTTGACATGGCCGAACCCAGTGACTGGTCTTCATTTGCTGCAATCAAATGTTCGCTATCATCAATATTATTTTCTTTGAATTGCTGTAAAATGCTTTCTTCTACATTACTGTTTTCTGCACAGGCGGCACTTTTCGCACAGCTGCTGCAATTGTCTGTCGCTGCCTGTTCTTCTGAGTAATTAGCTGTATTCGCAGTTACATCATCTTGCTCAATATCAAACTGTTCACCTCTGAGTGTTGCAAGTAAGATTGAAATCGGGGGAAGCTCATCCGTTTCCGCTTGTTCCGGAGTTTCCGAATGATTGGAAAGAGTTAATAATGCCTGTATGGCTGCAAATCGAACGGCCTGTTCTTTATTGTGTACTAATTGTCTTAAATCTAATAAAGCCTCTTGCTTTTGTGCTTGCTCTGCTGAACAAAGTAGATGTCCCAAAGCCAGAATGGCTTCTTTTCTTACCCAGGCAGAATGAGATTCTGACAGAGCAAGGTCGAATAATGGAGCAATGTTACGGGCATCCTCTATGATGCCAGCTAACTGGGCTGCCTGGGTGAGCACATTATCATTAGTAGCGTTCAGACATTGGTGTATTAATTCCTGGTTGCTTTCTTCAAGCCTGTTAACAACGGGAAAGATTTTGTGTTGTTTGTAAAAAAATGACAGGACTGCTGTTTGCAGTGTGGCATCTTCTTCTGCCAGCAGGGAAGCAACTTGATCAAAATCCAGTTCCAGTCTGATTTGGGTATCGGTGGCCAGCTGCTGAATAACATCCAGAGCAGCCTGTTTTACGTTACTGGCGGGATCACGCAGACTCAGCAGGATAGCACGGATATATTGACTGGCTTTGCGCTGCCCCAGGGCATAAATGACATTCTCCCGGGTATCTGCTGATTTGCTGACCAGGGCACGACCTAAAGCCTGCAGGGTCGGCTTACTTTGTGAAAAACCCAGTGCAGTAGCGGTACGGCGTTGTTCCTTTTCCTTACCGTTATTCATTCGGTTAATAAGAAACTCGTCTGCTTCAGCACCAATTTTTGCCATGGCTTTAAGAACAATTGCTTCGATATCCTGACTAAAATCATCTTCCAGGATGGTCTTTAACACAGGAAATGCTCTTTGTACTTTCATTTCGCCGAGAATAACAATGGCCTTTTCCTGCAAGTCCCACCAGCTATCCCAGTCATCATTTTCATCAAAAGCCATTTCTTCCGGACGATCTTCAGCCAGTTTTAACAGGATATTAATGACATCTTCACTTTCAAAATGAGCCAGAGACTCTGTCACAGCCAGTTTTACATCACCATCAGGATCGTGTTCAAGTGATTCGAGTAATAATGGTAGGGCAGAGGACTCTTTAATTTTTCCCAATGCAGTAATGGCATCAATACAAACATCAATATCTTCATCCTGCAGACGATTTAATAAGGCCTGTGTTGCTTCCTTCATTTTGAGATTGCCAAGTGCTTTTGCTGCATAACAGCGGTCGACCTCATCACCATTTTCAAGGTAGTTTATGAGCCTGTCAGCTACTTTATGGTGGTTTTCTGTTTGAATCGCCTGCACTTGTTAATACTCCGGGATAATTAAAGTTGTTTCTTTAAGCTTAATACTTAATCTATTCTTAAGAGCAAGGACTATACCAGATTTACAAAATTATCGGGTTAAATCCAATTTTTATTAAAAAGTAAAACAAAATCAGATAGATAGAAGTTAATTATTTATTCATCATTTCCGAGGTATGGAAAAAATGGGTGTGAACGAATTGTTCAATCTGTTTTATTTGAACAAACTATTTTAGTTTTTCCTTCAGGGTTGAACAATATGTTCAGTTTCTACCTGTATTACTGGTTGAGAAAACAGAGATAAAAATGGATTGCTATGATTTTATATTTTTAAGTTATTGATTCAACAAGCTTTGCATAAATAAAAACCAGACCCCTTTCTTCTTGGTATATTTGTTGCAGTCCTCTAGGGGGATGGGCGTTTGTTAATAGAACCGATGTGAACAAATTATTCATTTTATAGCACTTTCTATTTATAGAAAAAATGAAAGAGGAAATTATCTTGAGTACTGAAAAAAATAATCCGCTTACAGATAGTAATAGCACCAGTACTTCAGTTCATGATGATACAACATGGGGTCCCTGGGTATTTAGAATAACACTTGCCGGGACACTTATTTTTATGTGGTGGCTGGTGATTTATGATCATGGTGTCGTCTCTCATCATTAATCGTACCATATCATATTAGAGCTCATTGTCTGGAGAAAAAGATGAAAATAATGAAAAACTGGCTGCTGTCTTTTGTGATTGCTTTCGCTGTGTTCTACGCCATGGATCATGCCATTATGTCCATGCAGGGATTACCGTTGAATGTTGATATGACTCCTGCTCAATAATTTATGCCATAAAGCCCTTCTCCCAGAGGGAGAAGGGACTAATAGTTTTTAATGATGATTGATAAAAATACTGGAATAAAAATGTCATTACCTAGAAGTTTAATCCCTGAGCAAGCTGAAGCGGAGCAAGCAAAGAACAGACTGACAATGCATACAATAAGCGCATTGTTCTTAATCGTATTGCTCAGTGCTTTGATGCTTACTCCTGAGTTTGCCTGGTCATCAGACACAGCGGGGGCAGCTGAAGCAGTTGAAAATGTAGAAAATGCAGTGCAGGCAGAGCCGGCACCTAAAATGGGGCCGAAAGATTATCGTCAGATTGGCTCAATGAGCAGCCGTTCGTTTGTCTGGGTAGTCGCACAATTGCATTTGTTTTTGGCAGCATTTGTCCTTGCAGTGCCATTATTCGTCACCGTTATCGAATGGATCGGGGTTAAAACAGGTGATCAGCGATATGATGACATGGCTCATGAGTTTATGAAAGTGACTATGACGGCTTATTCATTGACTGCTCTGTTTGGCGGCACACTGGCGTTTGCACTGTTTTTGCTTTATCCAACCTTTATGGGCTATATGATGGAGGTCTTTGGCAATCAGGTAATGGTTTATGCCTTATTGTTCTTCCTCGAAAGTGGTGTGTTATATATTTATTACTATAGCTGGTATGCCTTACGCTATGGTAATAAAAAATATATTCATTTATCCCTCGGTGTCTTATTAAATGGTGTGGGTACAACCTTGCTGTTTGTCGCAAATGCCTGGGCTACCTTTATGATGGCTCCTTCAGGTGTGGATGGCAGCGGTGCGGTTACTGGTGATATCTGGGCAATAATGCGTGGTCCCTTATGGAATCCGGTTAATTTACATCGCTTTGTGGCCAATATTGCTTTTGGTGGTGCCGTTGTCGGAGCCTATGCGGGCTTTAAAATGCTCAGCGCACGAACCATGGCACAGCGTGCTCATTATGACTGGATGGGCTATACCTCAAACTTTATTGCGGTGCTGGCCTTCTTGCCGTTACCCTTTGCGGGTTACTGGTTAATGGCCGAAATTTATGCCTATTCTCAGCAAATGGGCATCACAGCGATGGGTGGAATTCTGGCCTGGCTGTTTATCGTTCAAGCTGTTTTGATTGGTACCATTCTATTGGCAGCCAACTATTATCTCTGGAACGGTATGTCACGCTGTCCCGGTTCAAAACGTTATACCTGGCTGATTAAATATATTGCCTTTACTCTGGTAGTGAGCTTTTTAATCTGGGTCACGCCGCATACACTGATTCTATCAGCAAAAGAAATTGCCGTTCTGGGCGGTTCTCATCATCCAATTCTAGGGCCTTTTGGTATTATGCCGGCAAAAAATATTGCTGTTAATCTGATGTTAATCGGTACCTTCCTGTCCTTCCAGCTTTATCGTCGCTCCGATAAAGAAATTACTGTTGCCTGGGCTGGATTTGGTAATGCTCTGATGGTAGCAATTTATCTGATTGCCATTGCCAATGTGATTTTCCTGGGTGTTTATTATGGTTACTTTACTAATACTGTGTACAAAGTCGGTTCATCTGTTGCTCAGGTTATGTCAACTTTGATTGTCATTATTGCCGGCGTCACTATTGATACGATGATGTTTAAAGGGGCCAGGACCTTGCCGGTTACCTGGGGCAAGATATCCAATCGAGGCGTTTATGCCTTGTTTGCCCTACCCATTGCATTTACCTGGTTAATGGCACTGATGGGATATGTTCGTTCATCAGTTCGTACTCATTGGCATGTCTATACAGTCATGAAAGATAATTCAGTGGATAATTTTATTCCCAGTATTGGTCATGCGGGAAATATGATGACGGTAGCAACCATTGTGTTTCTATTAATTATCTTATTTATTTTCTGGGTTGCTTCGTTGAGTGATACCAGACAAGCTATTCCTGGGCAAAAGCCAGCACAAGAGTCAGCGTAAGAAGCGGAGCAAATAAACACTATGGATCATTTACAACACGAACCCGATTCACCTGAACTCATCTTAACGGAGACGGGAGGTATCCCGACTATTATCAAAGTAATCGCATTTATGATCGCAATGGTACTGATGTTTACCGGGATTGCCAACTTATTGCCTCAGGTAGAAGGACAAGCGCCAAAAGACGTTAAAGTGGATCTGGGCGCTTTGACCATGGAGACTTATATCGCCATGGGTGAGACTCTGTTCAAGGGCAAGGGTACCTGTACTCTTTGCCATAATAATCTGGGGCGAGCCCCGGATATTCTGGTTATGGATATGGAAGCCACTGCAGCTGAACGATTAAACGATCCGGAATATAAGGGTGAGGCGAAGGATTCAGAAAGCTATTTTCTTGAGTCGATGGTTGCTCCCAGTAAATATGTTGTTGCCGGTTATGGCAAGGCAGGCGATCCTTCACCAATGCCGACGATTAATAAGGCTCCTATTGAATTGTCAGACGTTGAGATGGGGGCGGTTATTGCATTTTTACAGGCTAAGAATGGCGGAAATCCGACAGTTGAATTACCAAGTGAAGCACCTGACGTTAAGGAAAGTACAGTAGCGGCAGCAGAACCACCTAAAGTAGCAGCTAGCGCAGAAGAAGCGTTGACCAAATATGGCTGTACTGCTTGTCATGCTGTATTAGAAAGTCCATCAACGGTTGGACCGGAATTAAAAACAGTAGGTTCTCGTTCTTCTAAAGAAGAAATTCGACAAAGTATTATTAATCCGTCTGCGGTGATTGCAGAAGGTTTTCCACCCATTATGCCGGCTGATTTTGCCGACAAAATGATGGTTAAGGAACTGGAAATGATAGTTGATTTCCTCTCTTCACAAAAGGGCGAAAAATAACAATGAAAGGTTTTAAATTTCCGCCATTATTGATGGCCGTTCTGATTCTGATTGCGGTATTTATCTTTTTTAAATACGCCGTACCACCACTACTGCCAATGACTCTTTTGATTCAGTATATGATCATCTGCGTGATTGGTGTCCTCCTGTTTTTCTCTTTTGATGATGACACCTGGGCACGCTTTAAAGCACCCATTGCAGCCGTGACTCAGAAAGATGGTACCTGGCCGATACGCTGGTTTTTCCTGCTGGCAATACCTGCTTTAATTGGTTACACCGCATTTATTATTGTAAAACCCAATTTTGACTCGCCGGTTGAATTGCGCCAGGTTCATCCTGCACCGCCATCGACATTAAAAGTCTTCAATAAATCCTATAATCTGACCAAACTGGAAAATCCGGTTCGGGAAGAAGTCATTGCCAGTATGAAAGCCGGTGATGAAGCAAAAGGCTGGGAAGTTTATAACACCTCTGTAACAGCAGGACGGGATATCTATTATCAAAACTGCTTTTTCTGTCATGGTGATCTGATGTATGGGGAAGGGGTTTTCGCCGATGGTTTTAATCCAAGACCAATTAACTTCCAGGATGAAACGATTAACCAGCTTCAGGAAGCCTTTTTGTTCTGGCGTATTACTACCGGGGGACCCGGACTGCCTAAAGAAGGTACACCATGGAATTCTGCTATGCCTGTCTGGCATGAAATGTTAGGTGAGCAGGATGTCTGGAACGTAATTACCTTTTTATATGATTATATCGGTGAAGTACCTCGTATCTGGGATCCTGAAGTGTCTAAAATTGCCACGGGTATGAAGACAGAACTGGAAACAAAGCGGGCAAAAATGACAGGTAAGGATCTTTATGATTTGCGCTGCAGTGTTTGTCATGGTGAAGAAGGTGCCGGTGATGGTGTCGCTGCTGATACTTTGTATCCCAGACCTCGTGACTTTACTCTGGGTCTGTTTAAATACAAGACTTCTCCAGGCACTATGCCCGTTCGTGATGAAGACCTGTTCAAAACAATTAAACATGGTTTAACGGGAACAGGAATGCCCGGCTGGAGTAAACTCATGAGTGATGAACAGATCAAATCTTTAATTCCGGTTTTGAAGCGTTTTGATATTTCTGCAACCTGGGCACCGGAAACAGCCGAGGATGAAGATTTTGATGATGACGGTCATTACATAAAAGACGACTTAATACAGGTAACCGAGATAGAGCCTCTGGATGGGCAAATTGCTTATTCGCAAGACTCGCTTGCCAAAGGTAAGGTTGCCTTTGAACCCTGTAAAGAATGTCATGGCGTTGATGGTCGAGGTAACCTCCGCTCTGGTAAACGTCTTGCCGATGACTGGGGATTTCGTGTGTGGCCGCGTGATCTGAACAAACCCTGGGCCTGGCGTGCGACTAACCGCAGTAGTGAAAAAGATCCTGCCAAAGTTCAGGATGAAATCATAAAAAATATTTACACACGACTCTCAATTGGTATCCCAGGTACTCCTATGCCGGCACACAGGGCAGAAGGAGAGGGTAATGAAGATCCCGTCAGTCTGGAAGATCGCTGGCATATTGCCAACTTTGTGTATTCTTTGCGTGATATCAATACCGCACCGGGTAAAGGTGTTATTCAGGGGACTAAGCTCGATACCAAGCTGCCTGACTCTATTGATGATGATGCCTGGAAAAATGCACCGGTTACCTCAATGCGACTGGTACCTAATATCATTAAGGAAGAACGGCTCTTTACTCCGCTTAATGATTTGATTAGTGTCCGGGTACTTTATAACGAAGATGAAATTGCCTTTTTAATGGAGCTTAATGATCGAACAGAAAGTCTTCCCGGTCATGAATATTCCATGAGTATTCAAGATGAAGAACTGACTCTTCATTCGGATGCGGTAGCGATGCAATTCCCCAGAGAAGGTGCTTATGCTTCTGCTCCCATGGTTGAAAAACCACTCTATCGCCATGGTGATGCGAGTCATAATACCTCTATGTGGTATTGGAATGCAGGTAGTCTGGAGCCAAAACAGTCGGCACAAACCATGGTTTTCAAAGGTACCGGACCTGATACAAAACCGGAACCTATGCTGGACTATAAAGCAGTAACTGCTCAGGGCAAATGGCATGAAGGTCGCTGGCAGGTATTGATGAAACGTAAACGTACGGGTAGTGACGGTGAAATCAGCTTCAACGAAGGTGAGTTTATACCGGTGTCTTTTGCCAACTGGGATGGCAGTAATGGTGAAGCTGGTTCCAAACACACCTTGTCTACCTGGTACTGGTTATTATTACCGACGAAAAATGATCCGGTCAAACTTTATGTGATGCCTGCCGGGCTGGCATTCATTGTTTTTGTTCTGGGATTATTAGTTGTCAGAGGACAACGAAAAAAATACAAAGAGTTATCTTAGAAGTAGAAAAGTTGATTACTCCGGTAGTTTTTTTATTTGAATATAATATTTAATGTTATAATTTAAATATTAATACAAAAATATAAGGAGTATAAATTGAAAACTTCAATGACTTTAGGCTTATTCGTTGCCGTTTTGTTAGGTGTAATGAATGTCTCCATGGCTGACTTAATGATATTTCCAGCTAAAGGACAGAGTAATGAAACTATGGAAAAGGATAAATTCTCCTGCTATGGCTGGGCAAAAGATCAGACCGGCTTTGATCCAATGAAAGCGCCCACCACATCAACACCTCCACCATCACAACAAAAAGGCTCAGTTGGCGGTTCTGCGGCCAGAGGTGCACTGGGAGGCGCTGCCCTGGGAGCAATTATTGGTGACAGTTCCAGATCAGCCAGAAATGCTGGTGTTGCAGGTGCTTTAATTGGCGGTGTCAGACAGAGTTCTAAAAACAGTAAAACCGATCAAAATACTGAGCAATGGAAACAACAGGAAGCCAGTAACTACGCCAATAACCGTAATCAGTATAATCGTGCCTATTCAGCTTGCTTAGAAGGTAAAGGATATACAGTAAAGTAGAGTGCAGGAAAAAGTTTTCAGCAAATGAATAGCTAATTGAGTTTTAAGAAACGCTTACATCGGCAGCATTTTCAGTATTAATGTCAGTTGGAAGTTTTAGCTATTCAAAATCTGATGCGCGACCTGTCAAATGAGATATAAACTTGATCAATATCAATAAAGTGTTAACTAATTTTCTCCGCTAATCCCCCTCTCTTTTATCAAATGGAACATTCTGTTCAATTTGAACAAATCATACTAATAAAATTTCAATTTTCTGAACAACTTGAACAAAAAAACAGGAAGAAATACATATAAATTGTATTGTTTTTGACCATATAAATAGTAAGTCTATGAAATATTGATAAAAATTATAATGGGTATAGTTCTTGCAAAAACGAATTAACTCAAAAGCAGCAGTATTATTGAGTATTGATAATATGCTTTTTGGTATTAAATTTACTGTATTCATTATAATGATTAAGTGGAGGAAACCTATGGGTATCCGAGCAACAAAAAAACGACTTCTCGTTTCGGTTGCAGTGGGGTTGGGTTTAGTTTTGTCTGCCAATGCACAGGCGGCATCTAAGTATCCTGATATCGGCCCACTGCCGAATGTGAAAATTAACAAGAATAAAGCAGAGCTTGGTAAGCGTTTATTCTTTGACCCTCGTCTCTCCGGCGATGCGGCAATATCCTGCGCACACTGTCACAATCCAGAAAAAGGCTTTGCTGATGGCATGGCTTTATCTGATGGATACCCGGGTAACAAGCACTTTAGAAACAGTCCTACTGTTATCAATGCAGTGCATAAAAATCGTTGGAACTGGGATGGACGTCTTGGTACGAATCTGAATGATGTCACTCGCGGCATGCTCACAGAAGATTACATTATGAATATGGATATGCGTATTATGCAGGAACGTGTCAAGCAGGATCCTGTTTACGTGAAAATGTTTAAAGATGCTGGTTATGGCGAACCATCCAATGGTTCAGTTCGTAAAGCTATTCCTGAATATCTGAAAACACTGACGTCTAAAAATGTACCCTTTGATACTGGTAAAATGTCAGCATCGGCTAAAAAAGGTAAAGCATTATTTAAAGGTAAGGCTGGTTGTATCCAGTGTCATAATGGTCCTAACTTTACTGATGGCAAGGCATATAACACCGGCGTTGAAGAAAACTGGGATGTCTTTATGGACACTGATCGTCATCAGGCATTCCTTGCCTACACCATGTTCATGGGGGTTGAGAATTATAATAATCTGAAACGGGATCCAGGTGCTCACATTCATCAGCATAATCCTGACAAATCTGATATGGGTACCTTCTTAACGCCTTCACTACGTGAGTTAACTCATACTGCACCTTATATGCATAATGGTATGGTTAAAACTCTGGATGATGTTGTTGCTTTTTATAATAATGGCGGCGGAGAAGATTCCAATAAAGACAGTCGTATCAAGAAGCTGGGCCTGAGTGGTTCCGAGCAGAAAGATCTGGTTGAATTTTTGAAATCATTATCAGGTGACCCTTTGACCGGCGATAAATATGTCTGGTCAGAAGACTACCCTGAAGAATACGAAGCCATTGAAAACTGGCGTCAAGTCAAAAACTAGCGTCCAGGAGAATTAAAGTATGAAAACACTGATTAAAACAGGCGCTCTTCTAGCCAGTACTGTTTCACTGGCCATGCTTGCTGGTTGTGAGAGTACAAATTCAGCAAATGAAGGCTTCAAGGGTAGCTTGAATGCAGTCTCTCAGACTGCTGTAGATGCTAAGGCTTCTGCAAGCGGTTTTGCTCCACTGGCACCTCTGCCAGTAAGTCCGGCAATTCCAGCGGACAATAAGCAGAGTGATGCAAAAGTTGAGTTGGGTAAATTATTATTCTTTGATCCAAGACTGGGTGGGGATGCTTCTATCTCCTGTGCCAGTTGTCATGATCCCTCACAGGGTTGGGCATGGGCTGAAGACTTTTCTCGTGGTTATCCAGGCACGGTTCACTGGCGTAATAGTCAGTCCATCATGAACTCAGGTCATTATCCTGGTTCGTTCTGGGCCAACTCAGTAACCTCACTGGAAGCACAGGCTCCTTCTGCTGCTAAAGGTGGTGTTGCCGGTAATGGTGAAAACGATATCATGACCGCACGTCTTGCTCTGATACCAGAATATCGTAAGCGTTTTAATGAAGTCTTTGGTGATGATTATCCAAGAATCAAAAATGCCTGGCGTGCAATTGCATCTTTTGAACGGACAATTAACCAGACTGATACACCAATTGATCGTTATCTGAATGGTGATAAGAGTGCTTTGAGCGAAGAACAAGTGCGTGGTAAAGCATTGTTTGAAGGTAAAGCCGGTTGTATTCAGTGTCACAATGGTGCACTGGCCTCCGATATGGAAATGTACAATATCGGTGTTCCACCTGCAAAACGCTGGGAAGAAGATGGTCTGGCACAGATTACATTCCGTTTTGAACTTTATGCAAAGGGTTCAAACGAAAAGTTATATCGTACAGCTAAAGCGGATCCCGGTGCTTACTTCCGAGGTAAGAACAAGTGGGATTTAGGTAAGTTCCGTACGCCATCATTGCGCTACACCATGTATACAGCCCCTTATATGCATAACGGTGCATTCTATACACTGGAAGAAGTGGTTGATTTCTACAACAAAGGCGGCTTTGATGAAGAAGATCGTACCACAGGCTGGCCAAAAACCAAGTCCAAGCAGATTAAACCTCTTGGCTTAAGTGATGATGAAAAAGCGGATCTGGTGGCATTTATTGAGTCATTCTCCGGCGATGAAATCCTGATGGATAAGCCTGATCTTCCTGATTATGCCCCTATGTTTACTTTAGAAGAACTTAAGGAAGCAAAAAAATGAGTGAAATAACTAATACAGCTCAAGCTGTAAAAAAAGATGAGTCAGCAGAAGCACATGGCAAGTGCATGCTGAATCGCCGTAAGTTCTTAATGTACAGCGGTGGTACAGCAGCGGCGGCAAGCACGGTTTCAATTACCTTGTTTGCCGGAACAGCACAGGCTGAGACACGCAAGGCAAGTGTTCAGGGTTATCCTCGTAAACTGGTTGCCAAACTGAGTCAACTGAAAGATCACCAACCGGTTAATTTTAATTATCCGGATGATGGTAAAAACTCTCAGGCCATGATAGTTAAAATGGGTAATGTACAAGCAGGCGGCGGTGTTGGTGCCAAACGTGATGTCGTTGCTTTCAGCTATATGTGTACCCATCAGGGCGGTCCATTGCAAACCACCTACAAACACGTGGGTGATCAGCGAGTCATGGGACAGTGTCCATTGCACCTGTCTACTTATGATTTAAGACGCCATGGTATTATCGTTTCCGGTCAGGCTTATCAAAGTCTGCCTCAGGTTCTGCTTGAGGTAGAAGGTGATAATGTTTATGCCGTTGGTATCATGGGCCTGTTATTTGGTCGTCAAGATAATCTGAGCGCATAGGAGAAAGTAATGACTATAGATTATTATCAAGCAAAAGATCATGCGCCAATACCACCTAAGAATGCAGACGTTCTGACGACTGCTTGTGATTATTGTATTGTGGCATGTGGTTATAAAATTTATCGCTGGCCTGTTGGAGCTAAAGATGGCGGCATGAAAGCATCTGAAAATGCTTTTGGTGTCGATTTTCCATCAAATATGCTGCAGGAGTGGGTAGCCCCGACGCAACATAATATTTGTACCCACAAGGGTAAAAAACACAATGTGGTTATCATTCCTGACAAAGATACTAACTTTGTTAATACCAATGGTGACTCATCAATACGCGGTGGTTTGTTAGCACAGAAATGTTATAACAAAGATACTAAAACCAAAGATCGTTTAAAAACGCCTCTGGTTCGTGTGAATGGTGTTTTGACGCCAATGTCCTGGAATGATGCCATCGATATTGCCGCAGAAGTGGGTAGTCATGTTCTTAAGAAGCATGGTGAAGCAGCTTATGGCATTAAGACATATTCTTACCAGTATATTGAAAATACTTATGCAATTACCAAGTATGCTTTGCGCCATGTGAATACACCAAACTTTACCTTCCACGATACTCCGGCTGACGTTACGTCAACTCCGGGTTTCCGTGATGCAGGTTTTGATAACTTTGGACCAAGCTATGATGACTGGGGTTCAGCTGAAACTCTGATGATTTGTGGTACTGACCCCTATGAAACCAAGACGGTTCTGTTTACTCAGCACATCATGCCGGGTATTGCTAACGGTATGAAAGTGATTGCCTTGAATCCTCGTGAAACAGCAGGTATTGCTTATATCAAGAAAATGGGTGGTCTGCATCTGGATATATATCCAGGTTCTGATAACCTGGTTCTGGGTGCTATTGCACGTGTTGTTATGCAAAACGGCTGGGAAGATTCAGACTGGATTAAGCATTGGGTTAATAATAAGTGGGAATCCAATTCTGGTTTTGGCCAGGGTACTCGTAACACTCCCTGGCAGTGGCGTACTACCTGGGGTAAATTCCAGACTAAAGGCTATGAAGATTACAAGAAGTGGAATCTGAAGCAAGCTGAATATGATCCTGAAGCAGCAGCTAAGAAAGCTGGTATCGATGTTAAGAAAATCTATCAGGCAGCTGAATGGTTAGCGAAGCCGGTCAACGGCAAGCGTCCTAAGACTTCTATTGGTATTGAGAAAGGCTTCTACTGGTCTAACAATACCGGTAACACTAATGCAATTAGTTCATTAGCAACTATTTGTGGTGCTGGCGGTCGTCCTGGTCAGGTTGTTGGTCGTTTTGGTGGTCACCAGCGTGGTGGTCAGAAAGGCGGTGGTTATCCTCGTAACAAGTCTGCTCAGAAAGTGCCGGGACGTCGTCGTCAGGCGCTGGATACGGATAGATGGATGTATTCCGGACACACTCGTTTTGCCCATGTTATTGGTACAACCTGGATTCAGTCTATGACGGGCTCACAAGGTCTGGCTGCTAAGTTTGAAGAATTAGTAGTTAAGAATCCTAATCAGGTTAAATCAAATAATAAAGCAGAAATCATTGCGACATTGAAGAAACGTGCTGATTCAGGCGGTATGGTTGTTATCAATCAGGATATCTATCTGCGTGATCCAATCGGTGCCAAGTTCGCTGATGTTGTCTTCCCTGCTGCAACCTGGGGTGAAGTTGACTTTATGCGTGCTAATGGTGAACGTCGTCTACGTCTGTATCAGGCATTTAATGATGCACCGGGTGAAGCAAAACCAGATTGGGAAATTATTTCTCTACTGGCTCGTAAGATGGGCTTTGATGGTTTTGACTGGAAATCTTCTAACGAAGTCGCTGAAGAAGCTTCACGCTTTAGTCGTAAGGGCCGTAAAGCGTTTCATATGGTCAAAGTTGCGGCTCATATTGAAGGTAAAACTCTGCACCAGAAAATGCGTGAGTTTGGTACTGATGGTATTCAGGGTCCGACTATGTACAACTACAAAACAGGTATGTTGCATGGCACCAAGCGTCTTCACGATACCACGGTCGGAGAAAAGCAATTTACTGCCATGGGACTTGAAAATGGTCCGGTGAAAGAAAATCGCTACGGCAAGAAAATGACTCACTTTAACTCTCAAACAGGTAAGATTAACCTGCAGAAACACCCATGGAGCCTGTTTGGCGACCTGTGGGAGTGGTTATCACCTAAGAAAGATGAGTTATGGATGAGTAATGGTCGTGTTAACGAAGTCTGGCAGTCAGGTTTTGATGATGTCGAACGTCGTGACTATATTTCTCAACGCTGGCCTGGAAACTGGGTTGAAATACACCCGGATGATGCTAAGAAACGCGGCATTGAATCCGGTGATATGGTGATGATGTATTCTGAGCGTGTTCCAGTCTTTAAAGACACCATACTGGGTGTTCATGGCAAGGACTTCCAGTTCTCAGAACTGATGAAGAATGGCCATATCAAACTGGACAAAGCTTCTATTACAGCAGTAGCCATTGTCACACCGATAACCAAGCCAGGTGCAATGTATGGTAACTTCCTGGATATGAAGCAGCCCACCAACTCATTGACAATTCGTGTCCCTGATAATATCAGTGGTAACTACAATTACAAGATGGGTGTTGGTAAGGTCAAGAAGATCGGTGAGTCTGAGTTCAAGAAAGACTTCCGTGGCATGTCCTTTGCTCCACGTAATATTACTTAATCACTAATACTTTTTAAGTAATCGTAAAAAAGCCCGGTAACTGCTCTTCTTGCGAAGAGTATGTTATCGGGCTTTTTTGATTGCTACAGTTATAAATCAGAAATGTACTGATGCGCCTAAGATGGACAGTGTTTGACTGGCTGGTGAGAACTGTTTTTTATCAGACGAAAAGCCTCATCAAGCGACGTGCAGTAATCGACTAAATGCTCTTTGAAATAAGTTTCCTGAGCATGTGAGGGAAAGTGAATATCTTCCATATGTTTAATAACATAAACGACTTGATTGTGAATACAATTATGTTCAAGGGAATATTCAAATGCTTCTTTGGAAAGATAGTTATTACCTGATTTAACACAAATAGTATCCACGGGTATTGAAACATCAAATTTCTCAATACCAGCGTGAATATCATCCACATCATTCATGCCTAACTCACCATTGGCATAAATATCAACTACAATGATATTCTCTTTGTCATTAAATAAACTAATCCGGGCTTTACCCGTGTCAACAATCATAATTTCGTCTCTTACAAGAAATATAAGTAAATTCTAATATTCTTTTGGATCAGTGTCGATAAGTAATTACCCTAGTAATTCGATATGATAGATTGAAAAATCCCAGTGAATTTTCTATACTGCTCCGTTGGATACTAATAAGGTGACTGGTGTGCCGGATATGCTTAAAAATTTAACCCTTTTTGAAAAAATAGCTTTAAGCTATGCCTTTGTTTTTACGATGATTGGCTTTGTGTGGAGCTATATCGATCACGATTCATTCAAAGCTTACTATGTGATGGAAGACGGTTTTACAGAATGGTCTACTGTCGTCACTCTGCTTATCGGTATTTTTGTCTGTTTCCGCCGGGTCTGGCTGCTGAAAAATCAGCGTCCCATGCTGTTTCTATTTATGACCTCTTTGCTCGGCCTGTTTTTCTTTTTCGGCGCCGGGGAAGAAATTTCCTGGGGACAGCGTATTTTCGAAGTTGAAAGTTCAGAATTCTTTACTCAGAATAATGCCCAGGGTGAGATGAACTTACATAACCTGGTGGTCAATGATACCAAACTCAATAAAGTGATATTTGGTCGTGGAATTGGTATTTTGCTGTTCCTGTACCTGCTTGTCCTGATTCCCCTGTATAAGCGTAAGGAGGGGGTAAAACGCTTTATGGATAAATTTGCCGTACCGATTGCCCAGAACTATCAGGTGGTGGCTTATATTTTATTATTGATTGTCGTTCAGGTTTTGATGGCTTCATCTAAAAAGGGTGAAATGCTGGAATTTGCCGGTTCTATTATCTTTTTACTGAATGTGGCTTATCCATACAACAAATCAAACTTTGAAGCAGAAAAATAACCATGAATATTTCAAATTATTTTAATCGTGAGAATAATCGGATCAGTTTTACCCGCCAGCAGGCCAGTTCCTTTGCTAAAGGCGTTGCCGGGGATTTTAATCCTATCCACGATGAAGATGCCAAACGTTTTTGTGTTCCGGGTGATCTGCTGTTTTCTGTTTTTTTGTCCCAATATGGTGTCAGTCAGGAAATGAAGTTTGAGTTTGCCGGCATGGTTGGTGACAGCATAGCGTTGATATTGCCGCAAGAGACGGCTGAAAGCTATAGCTTGCTGGGTGATAATGATAAAAACTATATGGATATTTTTGTTTCAGGTGAGCAGACGCAAGACAGCAGTTTTATTTCCGCGCTATCAGAAAAATATGTACAATTTTCCGGTCAAACTTTCCCCCATATCCTGGTGCCCTTAATGGAGCAGGAAGGCGTGATGATTAATCCATCGCGTCCGCTGGTCATATACAAAAATATGGAAATTCATCTGGATAAACTGTCAGGTGAAAATATTGAACTGGAATTAAAAAAATCGATTTTACAAAAAAACGGGAAAAAAGGGGAAGTCAGACTGGAGTTTACCATTCAGTCCGATGGCGAGGAAATTGGTCATGGAGCAAAAAACCTGCTTCTAAGTGGTTTGCGTGACTATGATCAGGCACAGCTGGATGAGATTGTGCTTTCTTATAACCAGTGGAAATCAAATTATCTGTCAAAATAATGTGATTTTAGCCTCCCCCTTTTTCAAAGGGGGAGGCTAAAGAAAGGCCTTTTATGCACTTGCATGCCACCCAATATGGCGAACCTCTAAACTCTTCTGGCTCACCAATAATCATCCTGCATGGTTTATTCGGCAGTAATAGAAACTGGCACCCCATTGCCCGTGCCCTGTCAGAAAAACATCGGGTTTATTCTCTGGATTTACGAAATCACGGCAAATCGCCTCATGCTGATATTATGGATTATCCGCATATGGCTGAGGACGTTTTACGCTTTATAGAACAAGAGTTTAAATTCCTACAGCCGGTGAAAATAATTGCCCATAGTATGGGTGGCAAAACGGCCATGTGGCTGGCTTTGTCCAGACCTGAAGTAGTACAGAAACTGGTAGTGGTCGATATTGCTCCCGTGAGTTATGATCATGATTTTTCTGAAGTGCTTAAAGCTTTTCAGTCAGTTCCATTAGTAGCGATCAAGTCTCGACAGGATGCGGATCATTATCTTGCCCAGACGATTACTGAAAGCAGTTTGCGGCAATTCTTATTGCAAAACTTACAATTCCGAGATGGTCGATACCGCTGGCGTTTAAACCTTGATGCTATTATTCATTCGATGTCGGAAATAACCGGCTTTCCTGATACAAAAGGAATTGAACCATTTAACAAGCGGGTGCTTTTTATCGGTGGAGGGCAGTCGGATTATTTGAGTAAAGATAATCAAAAACTCACTAAACAACTCTTTCCGTTGGCTTCGTTCTCTACCATTAAATCAGCCGGTCACTGGCTTCATGCCGAGCAAGCTGAGCTATTTATCTCACTCATAGAACCTTATTTGGGTTAAACTATGGCAAAACAGTTCATAGTCAAACAGTTCATAATCAAACAGTTTATAGTTAAAGAAAACTAAGCAGTGAAGCCCGATAGAACAACAGCCATGCGGCAATTAATTCAGCAAGTCCGGACAGCCATGCCATTTGAACTGCCCGAGGCCAATCTATGTTCCGGGAAGTGTAATGGCTGTTCACAAAAGTTGCTGGATTATCTGGACACAGAACTGGAAGACTGGGAATATCGTCTAAAAGACAATGAAGCACCTGATTTTGGTGATATTCAGCGTATTGCCAAAACCAGTAAAAAAATTTATAAAGTTATGCAGCGCAATGGTTTAGTTGATGAGAATAATTGATAGGAGATGTAACTTATGAGTAGCGAAACAATACTTTTGTCTATTTCCGGAATGACCTGCGGTCATTGTACTGCGGCGGCGGAAAAGTCCTTGCAGGCAGTTCCAGGAGTAGAAAGTGTTGAGGTAAATCTTGAACCCGGCGGCGCGGTTATTACTGGAACTGCAAATATTGATACATTGATTACGGCGGTCAGTGATGCCGGATATGAGGCAAAGCAGGCAGCATCATAAATAAATAATGCTTATATATAAAAAATGGCCTGAACGCCGGAAAAATTTATTTCATCGCCATCGGATAGTTTGGCATGGAGTATTTTATCGCCATTGAGATAGGTGCCGTTTGAGCTGCGCAGATCGGTGAGATAGTAGTTTTTCTCAAAATTAAGGCGGGCATGATTATTGGATACGCCAACATTATTGATAACAATGTCATTGTCAGAACGACGGCCAATAGAGGTTCTACCTGCGGGTATAAGATGATCTTTATAGCTTTTATCGTCTATTAGTACCCTAAGAAATGCCACAAATAATACCTTTTTATCGTTAACTTTGCAGTTTGAGGTGTTTAGCCACCCAAGTTATTGTTTTATTATACTAAAATGGTTTAAATAAATAAAATTAACTTGTCAGAATCTGCTTACTAATACCGTTTTATCAATCTGAAATATCTACTTTCGTGATGATGGTTGGCCTTTTGGGGATTATTCAACATCAAGATGACTGATATCAGGTATTTTAACTGCTTCTGGTTTCTTTTCAATACCCTCTAAACTACCTTCCTGTGCTTCAGACATAGATAAGCCGGAGATATCCGGTATCTCAACCGCATCAGGTTTAGAGCTTGCGTCTGAAAGCGGTGTATCATCCTGTTCAGCGATGTTCAATGCACTGGTATCAGGTATTTTTGCAGGTTCAACGTATGGTGTAAATTCTTCCATACAGCCGGAATCAGCAT
>Ga0209013_10001213_pt1 | contig 23793 bp, 16 predicted proteins | sample Cruoilmetagenom2_FD_187291 | JGI IMG/M metagenome (GOLD analysis project Ga0209013, IMG submission 187291) | Oil polluted marine microbial communities from Coal Oil Point, Santa Barbara, California, USA - Sample 2 (SPAdes) (version 2) | ecosystem: Environmental > Aquatic > Marine > Oil seeps ... | reverse complement strand
CTCAAACTTAGCTGTTGTGTTTGCACAAGAAAATAAACGTGTTGTATTAGTAGATGCAGATATGAGAAAGCCAACATCACATTATACATTTCATGTAACAAACACTTTAGGATTATCTAATTTACTGACACGTCAAAGTTCGATTGATGAAACAGTAAAAGAAACAGGTATTGAAGGATTACATATCATAACGTCTGGACCTATTCCACCTAATCCAGCAGAATTAATATCATCTACTTCAATGGATATATTAATAGGTGAACTAAAAAAACGATATGACATTATCGTTTTTGATGCGCCACCTACGTTATCCGTAACAGATGCACAAATTTTAAGTAATAAATGTGAAGGCACTATTTTCGTGGTAAACTCGAAAGAAACCAATAGAGAACATGCTCAGAAAGCAAAAGATTTACTAGTTTCAGCAAAAGCACATATTTTAGGAGTAGTCATTAATAACTATAAATTAACTAAAGATCAAGGCTATTACCAATATTATGGAACAAAAGAGTAGAGGGGAATACCTTTGCTCTTTTGTCCTTTTTAAATCATATAGGATAGAGGGACGACATGATTATCGATATGCACAGTCACATACTTCACGGGGTGGACGATGGTCCTAAAACAATAGATGAATCGATAGGTCTTTTGAAACAAGCGGTACGAGAAGGTATAACTGACATTATTGCCACTTCACATGCCTATCATCAACAATTCCATACTCCATTAGACGAAATTAATAAACAGGTAAGCTTTTTAAATAATGAGTGTAAGAAACTTGGTATTCCAATTAATATCTTCACTGGACAAGAAATTAGAATTAATGATCAAACAGCTCAACATTTAATAACAGGTGACGCACTAGCGCTCGCCGGATCGAAATATGTGTTAATAGAATTACCATCACAAGGAATTCCAGCGTTCACGACTCAAATCATTCAACAGATTATGAATCAAAATAAAACCCCGATTATCGCTCATCCAGAACGTAATCGAGCAATAGTTGAAAAGCCAAGTCGACTTGGAAGACTCGTGCAGCATGGAGCGTTGGCTCAAGTAACAGCAGGAAGTTTAGCGGGTCATTTTGGAAAAACGATTCAACGAACTGCTGTCCAATTGTTGGATGCAAATCTAGTTCATGTTTATGGATCAGACGTTCACAATAATTCAACTCGACCATTTTTATTTGATAAGGGTCTTGATTACTTAGATAAATGTAAAATGCATGAAAATGTAGATATTTTGCTCGAAAACAATGCGCGAATTTTGACGAATGAAGAAATGATTTTATTGGAACCAAATGAAATTAGTAAATCAAAATGGTGGAAAGTATTTTCGTAGCCTTAATTTATAATGATTATTCGACAAAGTACGACAAGGTTCCTGTTGACAATACCTGTATAATAAGTACTAGTGATATTAGTTTGTCGAAATAGGAATAAAGTAAGGGAATGATTGTATGACAATAAAAAAAAGAATATCTTTGTTAGTGTTTATAGACTCGTGTATCGTTCTTTTTTCGATATTTTTGGGATATTTTTTCTTATATCCAACCGGGAATGCTTCATTAAAAAGTGACTTAAATTACTTAATAATTAGTTCTGCGTCACTTTTAATAGCGCATCATATTTTAGCTAGTTATTATGGTTTGTATCGTAAGGTTTGGGAATATGCATCCATTAATGAATTATCTGGAATTTTTAAAGCAGTGACTTATTCCATTTTATTTGTTGCATTAATTCAATTGTTTCGTGGAGATGTATTAGTTCGTCCGCTCTTGATCACATGGATGCTTCATATATTACTAATCGGTGGATCAAGATTATCTTGGCGATTAGTTAGAGATACATTCATGAAAACAAATTCCGATGCAAAGAAAAAAACGTTAATTGTTGGAGCTGGAGCAGCGGGTAGTATGGTAGCTAGGCAACTTCTGAATAATCAAGAAAACACGGATCTTAATCCAATATTATTTGTTGATGATAGCCTACAAATGCAAGGGTTAGAGATTTATGGTCTACGTGTTAAAGGACAAGTTAAAAATATTCCAGACTTGGTGAAAAGTTATCACATAGAACATATTATTTTAGCAATTCCTTCACTATCTAAACAGGAATCTACTAAACTAGCTAAAATATCAGTAGATACAGGAGTAAAAACACAAATGATTCCCCGTATCGAAGATTTGATGACTGGGAAAGTATCCGTCAATGAAATTCGCGACGTGAAGATTGAAGATTTGTTAGGTCGAGAAGAAGTACAGTTGGATATGAAAGTCATATCAGAAAATATTACTGGTAAAACAATTCTTGTTACTGGAGCGGGCGGTTCGATTGGTTCCGAGATTTGCCGACAAGTAATGAGATTTTCACCTAAACAATTAATTTTACTCGGACATGGAGAAAACTCAATTTACTTGATCGATATGGAACTACGTAATAATTTCCTTGGTGATACAGAATTAAGACCTACCATTGCAGATGTACAGGATCGTGGGAGAATATTTGATATTGTAAATGAATTTAGACCGGACGTAATCTATCATGCGGCTGCTCATAAGCATGTTCCCTTAATGGAAGGTAATCCAATGGAAGCAGTGAAGAATAACATCTTCGGTACAAAAAACGTCGCAGAAGCAGCTGACACATTTGGCGTTGCTAATTTCGTTTTAGTTTCTACAGATAAAGCGGTAAACCCACCGAACGTAATGGGTGCAACTAAGCGTTTTGCTGAAATGATCGTCCAAAACCTAGCAAAAGATAGTAAAACAAAGTATGCCGCAGTGCGTTTTGGTAATGTTCTTGGATCCCGAGGTAGTGTAGTACCACTGTTTAAAAAGCAAATAGCTAAGGGTGGACCAGTAACAATTACCGATGCTCGTATGACTAGATATTTCATGACGATTCCCGAAGCCTCACGACTTGTTATTCAGGCTGGGACTTTGGCTAATGGTGGGGAAGTTTTTGTACTCGATATGGGGGAACCAGTTAAAATTTCAGATCTTGCGAAGAACTTAATTCGATTATCGGGTTATTCGGAGAATGAGATTGAGATTAAAGAGACTGGGATTCGCCCCGGTGAGAAGTTGTTCGAGGAATTAATGAATGAGAGTGAGAAGCAGAGTGAGGTTGTATTTCCGAAGATATATATTGGGAAGGCGACACCGATAACTAGGCATGAGTTACTATTCTTGTTGGAGAAAATCCCTACTCTTGCGGGTTCTGAGTTGAAAGAATTGCTTGTTGCTACTGCAAATCGTAGGAATGTTGAATTGGTAGTGAATAGTTGATGAATGTTGTTGAGGATTTTGGGACGTGTGAACGTCCTTTTATTATGACTATTAATTATTTGAAATATATTAAAAGGGTTAGATTTTGCGAGTAAAGGAGAAAAAATATGAAAAAAGTTAGAAAAGCCATAATTCCTGCTGCAGGGCTTGGTACACGTTTCCTACCTGCTACAAAAGCTATGCCTAAGGAAATGTTGCCTATAGTTGATAAGCCTACGATTCAATTTATTGTTGAGGAAGCTATTGCTTCGGGTATCGAAGACATCATTATTGTAACTGGTAAAGGTAAAAGGGCCATCGAAGATCACTTTGATCATGCTTTTGAATTGGAAGAAAATTTAATTCGAAAAGAAAAGTTCGATCTGTTAGAAAAGGTGAGAGAAAGTTCAAAAGTTGAAATACATTTTATTCGTCAAAAAGAACCACTGGGCCTTGGACACGCAGTCCTATGTGCAAAGAAATTCATCGGAGATGAACCTTTTGCAGTGCTTCTTGGAGATGACATTGTGCAAGCTGAAACACCATGTTTAAGGCAATTAATGAATCAATATGATGAAACAGGAGCTTCTGTTATTGGTGTACAACAAGTATCTGATAGTGAAACAAATCGTTATGGAATTATTGCACCTCTTGAAAGAGATGGAAGACTTTATAAAGTAGATAATTTTGTGGAGAAACCAACTTTGGGTACTGCTCCTTCTAATCTTGCAATTATGGGGCGTTATATTTTGACCCCTGAGATTTTTAATTTCCTTGATAAACAAGGAGCGGGTGCTGGTGGAGAAATTCAATTGACTGATGCTATTGAGCAGCTTAATCAGATTCAGAGAGTGTTTGCTTATGATTTTGAGGGTATGCGGTATGATGTTGGGGAGAAGATTGGGTTTGTGAAGACTACAATAGAGTTTGCATTGCAGGATGAGGAATTGAGAGACGAGTTGCTTGAGTTTCTTGAGGGGATTTTGAACAAAAGGGTTGATGTTTAGGGATTGTATACTGAATAATGAAATATCATAAAAGCCTTTATCTATAGTGATATTTTTTTCCAGGAATTCTCTTTTAGAATGATACCCGGTAGAAGACATAAAAAACAATATTTAAGGCAAGAAAAACGTTGAAGCTGCTACACACATTAACGGGAGGAGAAATTTCGTAATTATGTCAGCGGATAAAGCGCTAAACCCACAAAATATTATGAGAGCAATAATTAGTTTAAAGAAAAATTGTTCAAAACCTGTCAAAGCGCAGTGATAAGAGGTTTGCGGTTGACTTTTGGGTAATATATTTGGATCACGTGTATAGGTTGTTCCTTTGTCCCTGTAAATAGTAAGAATGTTGCTTTCGAAACAGCATGGGTTGGAAAAGTATAAATCTTCTGTAATAAGTATAGTTGAAAATTGTATTATGAAAGGGGAACAAAATATGTTTTTATTATCAAAAAGAGTAATCGATTTTTCCTTTTCATTAGCAATTTTAATAAGTCTGTCTGGAGTATTTCTTTTTTTATGCTTGGTCATCAAACTAGATTCCCCAGGACCTATTTTATTTAAACAGAAGCGAATTGGCAAAAGAAAAAAGGAATTCAATATCCTGAAGTTTAGAACGATGAAAATCGATGCTCCAAATGATATGCCTACACATTTACTAGACAAACCCGATGCATACATAACACGGGTAGGTAAAGTTCTTCGTAAAACAAGTTTAGATGAACTTCCACAATTAATTAATATTATAAAAGGTGAAATGAGTATCGTAGGACCACGCCCGGCCTTATGGAATCAATATGATTTGATTGCAGAACGTGATAAGTATAAGGCTAATGATGTACTGCCAGGGTTAACCGGTCTAGCACAGATTAACGGCAGAGATGAACTACCGATTGAGGTTAAAGCTAAGCTTGATGGTGAGTATGTAGAGAAAAAGAATCCAGTTTTGGATTCGGAGATATTTGTAAAGACTTTGCTTAGTGTTTTGAAGAGAGATGGGGTTAAAGAGGGGAAATGAAATTAACCCCCTCTCTTTACTATGTTATATGGACATTAACTACGTTGAATTTATGATCATAGAGTTGTAGCGAAAATTAACTTATCTAATAACTACTTTATCAAATATAATTACAAAAAACTTTGTTTATTAGAAATAATTTTAAATTAGAGGTGTTTAGGATGCTGTTGATTACTGGTATTACAGGGCATACAGGGAGTTATTTTTTAAAAGAACTGATTAAAAATCAATACCAAAAGCCTATTCGCTGTATTGTAAGAGAAAATTCAAATACTTCTTTGATTGATAACAGCGATTTAATAATGGAAAAAGTTGTGGGCACGCTAGAAGATAAGTTGTTTTTAGACAAGATAATGAAAGATGTAGAAACTATTGTACACATATATAATATTCACCACTCTCCAACAATTATTCAAACTGCAATCGAGAGTAAGGTAAAGAGAGTGATTTTAGTTCATACTACTGGTATTTACTCTCGTTTTAAATATGCTTCAGAAGAATATAAAAATATTGAAGAAAAAGTTGCAAGGATTGTTGAAGAGTCAAATTCAGATATAAAAATTACAATTTTACGTCCAACAATGATTTATGGTGATTTACGTGATAAAAATGTCAGTAAATTTATAAAGATGGTTGATGCTTTTAAAATTATACCCATAATTAACAATGGTGAAAACTTAATACAACCTGTTCATGCGTCAGATTTAGGTAATGCATACTATAAAGTTCTTATGGCACCTGAACAAACTGCCGGTAAAGCTTATAATTTATCGGGTAAAAACCCAATCAAAATGAAAGAATTTCTTCAAACAATTAGTAAAGAATTAGATAAAAAGGTTTTCTTTGTAAATGTTCCTTTAGGAATTGCGGTTTTTCTTGCTAAAAGCTTATTTAGCTTAACTTTTAAAAAATTAAACTATATCGAAAAAGTTCAGCGAATGGGAGAAAATCGAAGTTATTCTCATAAGGAAGCAATTAGGGATTTCAAATACGACCCGTTAAAACTAAAAAAAGGGTTGCATTTAGAAGTAAAGAAGCACTTGGAGGCAAAAAGTAAATGACAAAGATTTTAATACTTGCAAATCATTTTATTACACTATATGCATTTAGAAGAGAGTTCATTGATGAACTATTAAGCAATGGGTATGAAGTGTACCTTGCTTTGCCACCTTCAGAAGAAAATATTTATTTTTCAGATAAAGGATGTAAGGTAGTTGAAACACCTATAGATAGAAGAGGAACTAATCCTTTATCAGATATCAAACTTTTTTTTCAATATACAAAGGTGATGAAAGCTGTTAATCCTGATTTAGTCTTAACCTATACAATAAAACCAAATACTTACGGAGGACTAGCATCAAGACTTTGCAAAATAAAAGTATTACATACTGTTACAGGATTAGGCTCGATCTATATTCGAAATATGTGGCAAAGGAAGATTGCTATCAATTTAAATAGATTAGCTTTTAAAAATGCAGAAACTGTTATTTTTTTAAATGAAGACAATAAAAATTTCTATGAAAATTTAAAAATAATCGAACAAAATCAAAATACCTTAATAGTGCCTGGATCAGGAGTAAATTTAAATCATTTTAAATATATACAGCAAGATATTGAAAATCCCATTACTTTCACATTTGTGGGGAGAATCTTAAAAGATAAAGGAATAGACGAATATTTGAAAGCTGCAAAGGAGTTAGTCTCTAAATACAATAATGTAATCTTCGAAGTAATAGGTTTTGTTGATGAAGATAAGTACATAAACCTCCTTAAACAATACGAAAAAAATGGGATTATTAATTATTTAGGTAAAAGAAATGACATCCCGGAACTAATGGCTAAGTCCTCATGTATTGTATTACCTTCTTATGGGGAAGGGCGAGGAACTGTTCTCCAAGAAGGAGCTGCAATAGGTAGACCTCTCATCACAACCGATACATATGGCTGTAGAGAAAATGTTGAAGACGGTTATAATGGTTATTTATGTGATGTTGCAGATGCAGAATCGCTTACGAATGCAATGGAAAGATTTATTAATCTTTCTAAAGCTGAAAAAGATTTAATGGGGAAAAGAAGTAGGGAAAAAGCAGAAAGAGAATTTGACCGTGAAATTGTAATGAGTGCCTACTTAGACAAAGTTGAAAATATAATAAAAGAAAAGGGTTGAAAAAATGAGTTTATACAAAAATATTAAGAATAAACAAGACAAGATTGCAGTAATAGGATTAGGTTATGTTGGAATGCCCATTGCTGTTGCTTTTTCAAAAAAAGCAGAGGTGATCGGTTTTGATTTAAATAAAGAGAAAATCGAGTTATACAAAGCGGGTATAGATCCAACTAACGAAATTGGAAATGACGAAATAAAAAAATCGTCAGTGGAATTTACTTCAAATGAAAATAAATTAAAAGAAGCTAAGTTTTTCGTTGTTTCAGTTCCAACACCTATAAATTCAGATAAAACACCCAACTTATTTCCCATAGAAGACGCTAGTAAAATTATTGGACGCAATTTAAATAAAGGTTCTATCGTTGTTTATGAAAGCACAGTATATCCAGGGGTTACAGAGGATGTTTGTATTCCCATATTAGAAAAAGAGTCTGGTTTAAAGTGTGGAATAGATTTTAAGGTTGGCTATTCTCCAGAAAGAATAAATCCAGGTGATAAAGTCCATAGATTAGAAAATATCATTAAAATTGTTTCAGGTATGGATAGCGATAGTTTAGAAGAAATAGCGAAAGTTTATGAATTAATAATCGAAGCTGGTGTCCATAAAGCAGAATCAATAAAAGTAGCTGAAGCCGCTAAAGTTGTGGAAAATAGCCAAAGGGATATAAATATTGCTTTTATGAATGAACTAGCTATGGTTTTTGATCGGATGGGAATTGATACTCATGCAGTTATTAATGCCATGAACACTAAATGGAATGCTCTTAAATTTTATCCGGGATTAGTTGGAGGACATTGTATTGGTGTGGATCCATATTACTTTATCTATGAAGCAGAAAAATTAGGTTATCACAGTCAAATTATATTGTCTGGAAGAAAGATAAATGATTCAGTTGGGAAATTTATTGCAGATGCTACAATAAAGAGCTTAATACATTCAAATAAGGTCATAAAAAAATCTAAAGTAGTAATTTTAGGTATGACTTTTAAAGAAAATACTCCAGATACCCGTAACTCTAAAGTCATCGACATTATAAAGAGTTTGCGTGAGTATGGTGTTGAACCAATAATAGTTGATCCGGTTGCAGATAAAACTGAGACTAAAAAAGAATATGGAATAGATCTAATGAATTATCAAGATATTTCTGATGCGGATTGTGTATTAATGGCAGTGGCGCATAAAGAATTTTTGAATTTGACATTAAGTGATATTGATAAATTATATGGTGATTTAATTAACTCTGAAAAAGTATTAATTGATGTTAAAAACATCTTCAATAAGAAAGATGTTAAGGAAAAAGGCTATAATTATTGGAGTTTGTAATAGTAGATGCTAAGATAAGGAAATTATAAAATAATATACTTATTCACTAGATTATTCAATAAAGAACGGGAGATTAAAATGTTAGGTTTATTTGTGCATGATCATAAGTTTCCAAAAACTAATAATATATTTTATCATTCATATGGATTTGATGGAGAATTTTTTAATCGATACTTATCAATATTTAATCGCCTTACAATAATCGGTCGAGAGAAAGAGTTTATAATTCCTTTAGAGAAAGAAGCAGATAAAGCTCCCACAGAAGTAAATTTTGTTACAATAAAAGACTTGAAACAATTGAAGAATAAGGGAGTAAGAGATTCTCTTAATAAAGAAATTATAAATAGTGACTTTTTAGTTATTAGGGTGCCAAGTATATTAGGATTATTTGCCGTAAAACAAGCAAGAAAATATAAAAAACCTTATTTAATAGAAGTTGTAGGTTGTTCGTGGGATGCTATAGCTAATAAAGGATTTAAAAATTTAATACCAGCAATAGGTATAACTTACTTTACTAAAAAAGCTATTAAATCAGCAGATTATGTAGTTTATGTAACAGAAGAGTTTTTAGAAAAAAGATATCCTACTAAGGGAAAGAATATTGCATGTTCAAATGTAACGTTAAATTCGGTTAATGATGATGATCTAAATGCACGGTTACAACGTATTAAGCAGATAAATTCGAAAGATAAGATAGTAATTGGAACTTGTGCAACTGTTGATGTCATTTATAAAGGACAACAAGATGTTATAGCAGCGTTAGCAAGACTAAAACAAGAAGGATATTCTAATATAGAATATCAATTAGTTGGTGGAGGAGATACAGTTTTCTTAAAAAATTATGCTGAAAAGCATCAAGTCTCAGATCAAGTAATATTCTTAGGTGCATTAAAACATGATTTGGTTTTTGAATGGTTAGAAGAAATTGACTTATATGTGCACCCAAGTAAACAAGAAGGTTTATCTCGAGCGATAATCGAAGCTATGAGTAAAGGATGCCCTGTGTTTGGGGCTGATGCAGGAGGTATACACGAATTAATAGATGATCAATATATATTTGGAAAAGGTAATGTCCAACAAATCTGTGACATTTATAAAAAAATTAATTCTGAAAACTTGAGAGAGCAAGCTAAAAAAAATCATGAGAGATCAAAAAAATATTTAAAGTCAGTCTTGTACTCTAGAAGAGAGAAATTTTTCAATGACTTTATCAAACAGAGTGAGGGATAAGATTTTGAAATATACACCAATAATTAGAGAGTTTATTTTGCGAGAGATACCAATACATTTAATTAATCTTTTTACTGCCATATTCCCTAATCATATAATTACTAATAGAATACGGGGAGGGCTAATGCGTCCGTTTTTTGGCAAGTGTGGAAAACGACTTCAAATAGGTAAAGGTGTAATTCTTAATAATCCTGGAAATTTATTTTTGGGAGATGATTGTTATATTTCGCATTATTCTTATGTACAAGCGAAGGGAAAAGTTATACTTGAAGATAATGTTATCATTGGGCCAATGTCGGTAATTGCAAGTAGTAATCATGTTTTTAAAAAAGGATTAGCCACTCATAAAGGTTTAAGTGCACCAATTAAGATTGGAACAGGAACTTGGTGTGGAGGACATGTTATAATCACTTCTGGTGTAGTAATAGGAAATAGCGTTATTGTCGCCGCTGGAGCAGTTGTTACTAAAGATGTTTTATCTAATAATCAAGTCGGAGGCATTCCAGCTAAGTCAATTATTCGCAACAATTAAAAATATTTACCAATGGTTATAATTCTGAAAAATGTTTTAATTTTTTGCAGGAGATTATACCTCATTACGTATAATAAGATATAAATATAATTATAAAGTGAGTAGGATATGTCATGAAATTAATAAAAGGATTATCATGGACTTTTTTTGCAAATCTCATAGTATCTTTTACCAAATGGTTCATGGTAATTATCATTGCGAAGGTACTGACGCCAGGAGAAGTGGGTATATACACTTTAGCTTTTGCAATTAGTGCTCCTATCACTCTATTTGCAAATATGAAGCTTAGATCTTTATATGTAACTTCCGATATTAACAACTTCGGCGAACATATGTATGGAAGAAATATTACTAGTATTTTTTCTTTATTTATATTAATTATTATTTCTTATATCTTATACCCTGCCTATTTTACTATTATATTGTTAGTTGGTATAAGTAAAATACTCGATTTACAATCTGAAATGTATTATGCATTACCCCATAAAAATGAGGACATGAAGACTATTGGCAAACTCTTAATTATAAAACATCTATTAACTTTAGTAATTTTTTGGGTAATCTTAATAATTAGTAAAGAGCTAGTTATTTCACTAATATTACAAGTAATTATTCAAGGACTATTTTTAGAATTAATAGAAAAAAAATATATTTTAAAAAAGTTTAGTATTAAAAATGTGGAAATCTCAATAACTAACGTAAAAAAACTTCTTCTTTTAGGATTACCTTTAGGTGTCGTTCAAATGTTGGTGTCTCTAAATACTTCTATACCAAGATATCTTTTGGAATTTTTTCTATCAACGGAAGTCCTAGGATACTTTTCTGCTATTGCCTATCTTATGATGATCGGAAATATGATGATGAATGCTATCTCCCAAAACTTCTTACCTATTCTAACTAATAGATTTAATAAGTCTGAGTACAGAAGTTTACGAAATATACTTGTAAAGCTATCTTTATTCTCGTTATTTCTAGGAATTAGTTTAATTATTTTTTCCGTTAATTTTGGTGAGAGTTTTTTGAGTATAATTTATGGACCTGAATACGCTAATTATTTGGATATTTTAATTATAATGAGCATTGCGATTTCCGTTAATTTTGTAAGTTGGAATTTTGACACTGCATTATTATCGATGAGATATATCAGCATTCAACCTAAAATTTCTATATTTATATTAATAATTACTCTTTATTTATCTTATAAATTAATAACCATTTACGGCATTAATGGCGCTGCTTATACATTATTGATTACAAACAGTATACAGCTAGTTTTAAAAATGTTTTTTGTTAATCAAAGGTTAAAAGTGTATGAAAAAGAAATTAAATAGATATAGGAGAAAAAAATGGATATAAAAAAAGAAAAAAAAATTAAAAAAATTATAATCGTAATATTTTTAATTTCTATATCTATATTACTTTTGGTATGGGGCCCCTCACTCATCGGAGGAATTCTAGCTATGTTAATGTTGGTTGTTACTGGTTGGGTAATAACAGATATGGAATTGATGCACCCATTAACGTGGTTTTCTCCAATTTTCTTTATGTATTCTACTTCTATGCCGATTTTAGTCTTATTTCAAGAAGAAGCTTATATTGAGGGTTTAGCTTATACACTCATTGTAGAATGGATAGCTCTTCTTACCTTTATTTTAATACTAGGAAGCTTCAAAAAGTATAAAACTGAATATAAGATTTCTGCTTTAAATAATATCAATTTAATAGTTATGCCTATTTATTTTATTTCTGTGGTCCTTTCCACATTGTTTCTTTTTTACATCCTTTTTAGTGGTCTAAGCACAAAATATGCAATATCTTCCGATCAATCTATTTTCTCCAACTTAATACCTTTCTTTTCTATATTTGTGCTGAGCTTTTTGTTGCTATTCACACATAAAATAGTAAAGGATAAGAAAATTCCAATCATTCTTTTTTTATTTACATTTATATTTTCTTTAATGATTTTAATGATTGCAGGGGAGAGAGACATTTTATTAAGAGCGATCTTAGGAGCGACTCTTATTATCCATTTTTTACATAAGAAATTCAAAAGAAAATACTTATTGATAATGGGAGCAATAGGAGTTTCATCAATTCCTTTTCTGAGTAATTTTAAAAACTTTGCTTTTGGCTTGAGAGAGAGAGAAAGTGAGAAATCTTTTATTGGAGAGATATTTGGAGGGGAATTTAGATCGGCATCTAGAAATCTAAATACTTTAATAACTAACTCAGAATCTTGGACCTTTTTTAAAGGAGAAACTCTTATATGGGATATTAAGAAAGCCACCTTTGGAGACGCAATTTCACCTGGCGCATGGTTTAATCAAAACTTTTATCCCAATTTAGTAGCTCGTGGAGGAGGAAATGGATTTACTTTAGTCGGAGAAGGTTATATGAATTTTGGAATAGTTGGGGTTATACTTTTGTTCGCTTTTATAGCAATGTTACTTAAGTTTTTATATGTAAAATCTCATATGAGCTTAGTATGGGCAGTGGTTTATATTGCATTTGTGCCTATTATGGTATATGCAATTCGTGGAGATCTTGCAACCTTATTAACTCATCTTAATAAACATATATTATTACCACTTGCAATAATATATTTAATAAAATTTATACTAGAAAAAAACTTCTTTAGAAAAAGAAAATATCCAAAATTTCAAGAATGATTTTGACAGAAAATAATTAATTAAGAGAAAATCAGTCAATAAGAAAAGTGAGGTAGTCTAACATGTATAAAATAGCAGTAGCAGGTACAGGGTATGTTGGTCTTGTAGCTGGGGTATGTTTTGCAGAGATGGGCCACCAAGTAACTTGTGTGGATATTGATGAAAATAAAGTAAAGATGATGAAATCTGGAATTTCTCCAATATATGAAAAAGATTTAGAAGAATTAATGCAAAAGAATTACGTTGCAGGAAGAATTGATTACACTACCGATTATAAATCTGTTTATAAAGATGTGGATGCGGTGTTCATTGGTGTAGGTACTCCAGAAAATGAAGATGGTTCAGCCAATCTATCCTACATAGCTACAGTTGCAAGACAAATAGCTGAAACTGTAGAAAATGATTGTCTGATTGTTGTTAAATCCACAGTCCCGGTCGGAACAAATGATAAAGTTGAACAGTTCATTAATGATTTCTTAATGAATGATGTGACTGTGGAAGTGGCTTCGAACCCTGAGTTCCTGGCTCAGGGTTCAGCGGTACAGGACACATTATATGCCAAACGCATCATCATAGGTACTGAAAGTGAATGGGCTGAAGGCCTATTAAAGAAAATCTATGAACCATTCAATTTGCCGATTGTTGCTGTTAATAGACGGTCAGCCGAGATGATCAAATATGCATCCAATGACTTCCTGGCTCTTAAGATTTCTTATATGAATGATATCGCTAACCTTTGCGAGTTGGTTGGAGCGGATGTTCAAGATGTTGCACAAGGAATGAGCTTTGATGACCGTATTGGCAGTAAGTTCTTAAATGCAGGCATTGGCTACGGAGGATCTTGTTTCCCAAAAGATACAAAGGCTTTAGATTATTTGGCTTCGCAAAACGGCTATGAGTTGAAAACTATTAAAGCCGCTATAGAAGTGAATAAAGATCAGAAGACTTTATTGTATAAGAAAGCCAGCAAAAGATTGATAACTTTTAATGGTCTTAAGGTAGCTGTTTTGGGGCTGACATTTAAGCCGGGAACTGATGATTTGAGGGAAGCACCGTCACTTGAGAATGTGCCACTACTATTAGCACAGGGAGCAGACATCTATGCATTTGATCCAGTAGGTACGGATAACTTTGCAAAAGTCTACCCTGAAGGAGAAATTGGAAACGGTAGAATCACTTACGTACAGAATGCAGAAGCAGCTTTGGAGGATGCAAATGTGTGTTTTATCTTCACTGAATGGGGAGAAGTAAAAGCAGTTCAGCCGGAAGCTTTCAAAATGCTGATGAGAACGCCATTAGTATACGATGGTAGAAACCTTCATAATGTTGAAAGAATGGAAGAGGTTGGAGTTGAATATTACTCTGTTGGGCGAGCGCCAGCTAATAAAAATGGTTCGAAGGAGTTGAAGAAATTTGAGCAACAAGTCTCTAGACTCTAGTAAAATCTATTTAATAACAGGAGCAGCGGGTTTTATAGGATACTATTTATCTAAGAAACTATTAGAATTAGGTTGCCGGGTAATAGGTATCGACAATTTAAATGAATATTATGATGTTAACCTTAAATATGATCGCTTAAATCAACTAGAATTTAATAAGAATTTTACGTTTGTTAAGGGAGATATTTCAGACAAAACGTTAATCACAAATCTTTTTGAAGAGTATAAACCAAGTATTGTCGTTAATCTTGCTGCACAAGCTGGAGTACGTTATTCAATAGAAAATCCAGATGTTTATATACAAAGCAATATTATAGGGTTTTATAATATTCTTGAAGCTTGCAGACATTATCCGGTAGAGCACTTATTGTATGCGTCTTCCAGTTCCGTATATGGAACAAATAAAAAAGTTCCTTTTGAGGAATCAGATTTTGTTGACAATCCAGTTTCATTATATGCGTCTACAAAAAAATCAAATGAATTGATGGCTCATACATACAGTCATTTATATCATATTCCAGCAACTGGATTACGATTTTTTACAGTTTACGGACCGATGGGGCGTCCTGATATGGCGTATTTCGGATTCACAGATAAATTTTTTGAGAATGAAGAGATTAAGATTTTTAATAACGGCGATTTCTGTAACGATTTGTATCGTGACTTCACTTATATTGATGATATCGTTGAAGGAATTAAGCGTCTTCTGTCAACCCCCCCAAAAGAAGTCGGTCTAGTACCTCACAAAGTTTTTAACATTGGTAATAGCAGTCCTGAAAAATTGATGGTATTTATTGAAACACTTGAAAAGTGTTTAAGCAATACTTTAGGAAGAAAAGCCGAATTCAAGAAGAAGTTTGAACCTCTAAAGCCTGGAGATGTACCAGCAACATATGCCTCGACTAAATTGCTGGAAGATGCTGTTGGATTTAAACCTGAAACGTCTATAGAAGATGGATTACAAAAGTTTGTCGATTGGTATTGTGAATATTATAAAGTTGTTAAGTAAATTCTGAATCTATAGTATTGAAATATTTCCCTGCCTAATCAAGAAAGAAGTAAATAAAATTCTATCAATGCTTTTGAAATCATGGATGGAGATAGTCAAAATATTAATTACAATTATATAAAGAAGTTGGCCTCTCCTTTCATTTTAAGTTTCTCTGAAGGAGGTGGCTTTTTTATTAAATATTAAAAAATGCGGACCTGTGTAAAAACTATTCAAATTATTCACAACAATTGCATTGGTAAAATCCGAAAGTATGCACTCACGTGATTCTTTAATGGTTGCATCTAACAACCTGATGATGACGCACTGCTCTTGAATCGTAAGTGTCTCTTGGCTCAGCACAATTTTTGGAAATAGGTAAAATTGAATTTTGAAAGAAAAAATCGGTGCAAAATTGAATTTTTCCTGTAGTTTTAGATATACATCGGCAAAATAGGTGGCCAAAATTTTATTTTAGAAGGTATAGGATACTGTCCATGGATTAATGAAATCTTGGCTTGCTTGGCGGCACTATTGTGTCCAAAATGCACAGGTACCACAAGGGGGAAAAGTGCCACCCGCAGGAATAGAGTATATAATCCTCATATTCTAATCGCTATATGGTAAGATAAAGAGTAGTCAAAATAGGGAACTATAAATTAACTCTTTCCGCTGGGAAGATTTCTTCTATAAAGATCTAAAAATTATAATACATGGAGGTTCTACTATTTACACAATTGGATTTGTAATAAGTCATAAGAACAATGAAAAAAGAAGAGCGTTACTTCCTAAGGACTTACCGCAAATTAAATGTGTTGAACAATTATTTTTTGAAGAGGGTTATGGGACTGATTTAGGCTATTCTGATGAAGAATATAAAGCTCACGGTGTCCATATTGTTTCTAGAGATCGTGTATTGGAATGTGATGCTATCGTCGATGTTAAATTAGGCGATGCGGATTATTTTGATCAATTGCCACCTGGTAAACTGTTGATTGGTTGGGCCCATGCAGTTCAGGATATTAAATTTACTGATGCTGTTTTAGCAGGAAATCATACAGTTATTGCTTGGGAAGAAATGTTTGATGGCGGAAGATATATCTTCTATCGCAATAGAGAGATTGCTGGAGAAGCTGCTATTATCCAAGCTTACCAATACTGTGGCAAGATGCCGTATGAAACCAAAGTGGCAATTCTAGGGAATGGCCATACTGCAAAAGGGGCTCTAAGAATTCTCCATGGATTAGGGGCAGATGTTGACGTTTACGGTAGAAAATTGGAATCTCTATTCAGAAAAAATATGAATGACTATGATGTTCTCGTGAACTGCGTTATGTGGGATACTAGCAGAACAGATAGAATCATCTATAAAGAAGATTTAAAAAACCTTAAAAAAGGTGCGATGATTGTAGACGTAAGTTGTGATCCTAATTTAGAGATTGAGACTTCCCGTCCTTCAAGCATTGATGATCCGGTTTATACGGTTGATGGAGTTATCCATTACACAGTGGATAATACGCCAGCAATGTTTCCACATACCGTGACAAAAGTGTTGAGCGAAGAGTTCTCAGGAATGGTAGATATGCTCTCTGAGGGCAATTGGTCGGATATGGTTCGTCATGCAATTGTCATCGACAAAGGCCATATGCTTGATAAGCATATTACAGAATTCAGAGAAGCTAGAGGCTTGTTAGTTAAATAAAAAAAAGTACACCTGTGTCATTAAATTTGCTAATATTCTGACTGCAAGAGTCATTTAGTTGGCTTGTCAGTTAGTTGGAGTGTTACAAATTTTTATAGAAGTTAAGTATCCGAAATTTTACTTCGGGTGCTTTTTTTATTTAAAGGAATCAATTTCCTTCTTTTATAAACTAATACATAAATAGATAACTAACTTAAATTCCGACATTTAATGGAAAAAATTAAAATGAAGAAAGAGTCAAGTTAGTAAATGGCAGAGTCAACAATGCTTTTTAGGATGTCTTAGATATTTACCAAAGTATCCCTAAAATTCAATACTTTCGATGGAACTATGAGAGAATAGTATGTGTAAGTAATGTTCTATTATTTAGTGAAAATGATAAGTTATATTCATAAATTTACAACGAGAAAGAGGCAAAGTGATGAGATTTTTAACAGTTATAACAGCAGTAGTATTATTCTTTAATATTTTTCAATTCAATCATGTACAAGCTTTTACTGAAGGCGAAAAACCGACAATAGAAAGCATGAGTGTAGAAAAGAAAGAAGTAACAGTTGGAGATACAGTTAAGATAAGCGTTAAAATTAAGGAATACCAGGATTTTGGCTACTTAAATTTATATTACTCGTCGCCAATAACAGGTAAGGGTATAACTATACAACTTAGTTTTAATAATGAAACGATGGCATTTGAGGGTAGTTTTCCAATTCAGGACAATATTGAACCCGGAAATTATAAGCCACATATGTTAAGTCTATATGGGGAAGCTATTACATCAATCAATAGCAGTGAATTTGATCAGTTTGAAAATGGTGCATTTGATGTTAATGGTACAGAAGGTACGGATTTGATAGAGAACATAAGTGTAGATAAGAAGGAAGTTACAGCAGGTGATACGGTTATGGTTAGTTTAAAGACAACGAGTCATCTTGGAATCAATTATATGAACTCTTATTTTATATCACCTATCACTAATCAAAGAGTAAGCGTTTCAATGTTTTATAATCCTGAAACAAATGCTTTCGAAGGAAACATTCCTATTTCTAGCATTACAGAATCGGGAACTTATAAACTTAATATGCTAAATACATATGAAGAAGGGAATAATACAACTGCATTTTATAGTTCTTATTACGCTGATAAGTTTCAAAATGCAGATTTTACTGTTAGTGGAACAAATGATATTAAGATTATTGAAAGTATTAGCCTAGATAAGAATAAAGCTACAGTTGGTGAAACAATTAATTTTGCGGTGAAATTACCAGAGCTTGTTGGTATTAGATACATAAATATATATTACTCTTCTTCAGTTACCGGTAAGTCTTTTAACGTAGACTTATTTTATAACAGTGAAACAAAGTTTTTTGAAGGAAGTCTTTTAGTTCCAGATGATTTCGAGCTTGGGACGTACTCCTTATTTATGATGGGAATATATGATACATCAGGAAATACAACTGCTCTCTATTCAAGTAACTACGATGAATTTGAGAAAGGGAATTTCATCTTTTTCAAGGAAGAAAACCCGCCAGTGTTTGAAAACATTTCAGTAGATAGTGAAAATGTAAAACCAGGAGATTATGTGAGAATTAATGTAGCAGCGACTGATGATACAAAATTACTTGAGGCATACGTACACTACATCTCTCCAATAAGTAAAAATAAAAAATCAGTATTATTAAGCTATGAAAGTAGTTCAAACAGTTTCATTGGTGACTTTTTAATTGCTGAAGAAAGCGAAATAGGTATTTGGAAAGTTGATTCAGTAGAAATTAAAGATACTAACCAAAATATCACATTAATTCAGGCTGATGAGACGGATTTTAGTAGTGGTGAATTTAATGTTTTAGATGTGACTGCTCCTCATCCACCTATTGTGAATGAAGTAACGGATAAATCCACAAGCGTTACAGGTACTGCGGAAGCTAGTTCATTGATTACCGTTAGAACAGGAGAGTTGGTAATTGGATTAGGTACTGCAAGTATCGATGGGAAATATTCTGTTACAATCTTAAAGCAAAAAGCAGGTACTAAACTAATGGTAACTTCTACTGATGTTGCAGGAAACACTAGTGAAATAAAAGAAGTAACTATAAAAGATGTAACAGCTCCACTAGTACCAACAGTAAATGAAGTTACGGATAAATCTATCAGTGTAACAGGAACAGCGGAAGCAGGTTCTTCGATAACTGTCAAAACAGGAACAACAGAAATCGGAACTGGAACAACTACGAATGAAGGTAAATATTCGGTTGCAATACTAAAACAGAAAGCAGATACAAGCCTTTCAGTAACCGCTACCGATGTATCAGGAAACATTAGTCTTTTGAAAGAAGTAACAGTTAAGGACGTAACGGCTCCGACCCTACCCTCAGTAAATGAAGTCACGGATACATCAACAAGTGTTTCTGGAGCTGCGGAAGTAGGATCTTCAATCACCATTAAAGCAGGGACTTTAATAATTGGTACAGGTATTACTTCAAATGAAGGTAAATATTTGGTAGCAATACCGAAACAAAAAGCAGGAACAAAACTAACGATATTAGCCACTGATGCTATTGGAAATCCTAGTGAGGCAAATGAAGTTACAGTAATAGATGTTACTGCACCAATAGTACCAACGGTAAATGAAGTAACGGATAAATCTATCAGTGTAACAGGAACAGCGGAAGCGGGTTCTTCGATAACTGTAAAAACAGGAACAATAGGAATCGGAACTGGAACTACTTCAAATGAAGGCATGTTTTCTTTAGTGATACCAAAACAAAAAGCAGATACCAAACTCACTGTAACCTCTACTGATCAATCAGGAAACATTAGTCTTGTGAAAGAAGTGACTGTTAAAGATGTAACAACTCCAATTGTTCCAAAAGTAAGCGAAGTAACGAATAAATCTACAAGTGTCACAGGTACTGCGGAAGCAGGGTCAACTGTAGTTGTTAAATCAGGCAATACAACTTTAGGTAGTGACACAGCTACTACTGAGGGAATGTACAATGTTGCAATTGCAAATCAACAAGTAGGTACGATTCTTACAGTTACGTCGACAGACACTGCAGGAAACGTTAGTGACGTAACCAAAGTGACTGTAATAAAAGCTATAGCCGAAAAGACAAACCGAATCGCTGGGTCAAGCCGTTATTCAACTGCAGTTGCCATATCTCAAGAAGGTTGGGCAACATCTGATACAGTAATCCTTGCAACTGGAGTAGATTTCCCAGATGCACTAGCTGGTGGACCATTGGCATACAAAGAGAATGCTCCTATCCTTTTAACAAAACCTACAAGCTTGAGTGCAGAAACAGAGCTTGAAATTAAACGATTAAAAGCGAAGAAAGTAATCATTCTTGGAAGCAAGGGAGCGATTTCGCTAGAAGTAGAAGCGAAGCTGAAAAGTATGGGTGTGGCAGTTGAGCGTATTGGAGGAAGTAACCGCTTTGATACAGCTGCATTAATTGCAAAGCGTCTTCCTTCTAATCAAGCGGTAATTGCTTACGGATTCAATTTCCCTGATGTTCTGTCGATTTCACCATACGCAGCGAAAAATGTTGTGCCAATCTTATTGACGAGAACAGACAAAGTACCAGCTGAAACACTGAGCGCAATGTCCGGGAAGACCAATACAATCATTGTCGGTAGCACTGGTGCCGTTAATGATAGCGTTATGAAGCAATTCCCTAAACCAGTGCGATATGGTGGGAAAACACGTTTCGACACAGGAAAAGAAATTATCACAAAACTTCCAATGGGAACAGGTAAAGCATACATTGCCACTGGGCGTAACTTCCCAGATGCACTTGCGGGATCTGTATTGGCAGCGAGAAATAATGCTCCAATTCTATTGGTAAACGAAAATGATATTCCAACAGCGACAAAGGACCTCATTACGCAATATGATGGTTTCTCCATTCTTGGCAGTCAAGGTGCTGTTGGTGAGGAAGTTCAGAAAGCTTTGGATCTTACGTTAATGAATAATTAATTCTCAGTATAAATTACTAATATACATAAAAAAAGCAGTCTCCTATTATCATACTGATTCCGTGGGGCTGCTTAGTGTAAATAGGTTCATATCGATAGTAATGTTCATTTTTATAAATACTGCTTAAAGTGATTGCAATATGTTCCTGTGAATCCCAAAAACTGCATGTATGAAAAAAAAAGTAGGACTTTTTTTGTGGTAAATTTGATGATACTGTCAAAAAATGATTGTATAATTAAAGAGTTCGGAAATTAATAGTATGTATGGAGGTACTTCTTTGACGATTACTGCAACTAAATCACTATATGTTACAACTCAAGGGAAATCTAGATGTGGTTCTACTTTTCACATAAGTTTTGGCATGCTATATGGTGATTTCTGAACGCGATAATTGATAGGGGAGATTGTTATTTATCAAAATATACATAAATTTTTTAGGTTTGAATGTAGTCAAGCGAAAGTGCGGAAGACAGTGGTTTAAAAAGGAGAATTTTCACATGAAGAAATTAGTTAGTATATGTTTATGTTTTTTAGTATTTTTTATGGTAAATCTTAATTCTTATACATTAATAGTTAACGCTGAGGTTGATACGATAAAACCAGAATTGAAAAGCTTAAGCATCGATAAAACAAAAGTTGTAGCAGGTGAAAGTGTTGAAATAACTGTAGATGCAGTTGATCAAGGTGGAAGTGGTATCGAATCTATTGATATACATTATAGTAGTCCAATAACTTTAAAAACAAAAGGCCTACGATTAACACTAAGTAGTGATGGGAAATATAGAGGATACTTAACCATGACTGAGAATGATGAGTCAGGAACATGGATAATATATTATGTTGTAATTAGAGACCATGCAGACAATTATAATGCAATTTATAATTCTAATAATACTCAAGTACTCACTTCTTGGAATAAGCAAGATTTTAGTGACTATAATTTTGAATTAAGCGGGACAGTAGTTGATACGATTAAACCCGAATTGAAAAATTTAAGCATCGATAAAACAAAAGTTGTAGCTGGTGAAAATGTAGAAATAACATTAGATACTTTTGATCAAGGTGGAAGTGGTATCGGATCCGTTGATATTTATTATAGTAGTCCAATAACTTATAAAACTAAAGGACTACGATTAACACAAAGTAGTGATGGGAAATATAGAGGACAATTAACCATGACTGAGAATGACGAGTCAGGAACATGGATAATATATTATATTGTTATGAGAGACAAAGCAGATAATTATAACGCTATATATAATTCTAATAACGAACAAGTACTATATTCATGGAACAAACAAGATTTTAGTGACCATAATTTTGAATTGACCGGAACGGTAGTAGACACGATTAAACCAGAATTGAAAACTTTAAGCATCGATAAAAATGAAGTTGAGACAGGTGAAAGTGTTGAAATAACAGTAGATGCAGCCGACGAAGATGGAAGTGGCATAGACTCCATTGATGTATATTACAGTAGTCCAATAACTTTAAAAACTAAAGGAATACGATTAACACAGAGTAGTGAAGGGAAATATAGTGGACAATTTACCATGACTGAGAATGATGAATTGGGAACTTGGATAATTTACTATATTGTTATGAGAGACAAAATAGGCAATTATAACGCGATTTATAATTCTAATAATACAAAAGTACTCTATTCTTGGAATAAGCAAGATTTTAGTGACCATAATTTTTTATTATTAGAGGATAAAACAGCTCCAAGCATCCCGTCTGTAAATGAAGTAACTGACATATCTACAGATGTGTCAGGAACAGCGGAAGCAGGTTCTTCAATAATTATAAAAGTAGGTACGACCATAATAGGAACAGGAAATTCAACTATTGAAGGTGAATATTCAGTAACTATACCGAAACAAAAGGCAGGAACAATACTTACGATAAAAGCGACTGATAAAGCAGGAAACACAAGTGAAGTAAGAGAAGTTAGTGTTAAAGATGTAACATCACCAAAAAGTCCAACAGTAAATGAAATTACGGATCAAACTCTTATCGTGCTAGGAACAGCGGAAGCAGCATCCACGGTTTCCGTCCAAGACGGAACAACAGTTATTGGAACAGGGACTACTTCTAGTGAAGGTAACTATTCGGTTTCGATTCTAAAACAAAAAGCGGGGACCAAACTTACATTAACTGCTACGGATGTTGCAGGAAACACTAGTGAAGTAAAAGAAATTACAGTAAAAGATGTAACAGCTCCTACTATACCAACAGTCAATGAAGTCACGGATAAATCAATTAGCGTGACAGGAACAGCCGAAATAGGTTCTTTAATTACAGTAAAAACAGGAACAACAGTAATAGGCACAGGCGCTACTTCGAATGAAGGTAAGTATTCGGTTGCAATACCAAAACAGAATGCAGACTCTAAACTTGCGGTAACTGCTACTGATGAATCAGGAAATATAAGTGTTGTAGCAGAAGTAACAGTTAAAGACGTAACTGGACC
>Ga0209013_10001212_pt1 | contig 23801 bp, 16 predicted proteins | sample Cruoilmetagenom2_FD_187291 | JGI IMG/M metagenome (GOLD analysis project Ga0209013, IMG submission 187291) | Oil polluted marine microbial communities from Coal Oil Point, Santa Barbara, California, USA - Sample 2 (SPAdes) (version 2) | ecosystem: Environmental > Aquatic > Marine > Oil seeps ... | reverse complement strand
CGCGTACGGCAATGAAGAACCAGTCATAGTCAGGAAGAAGCCTTGGACTGACCAGGCGAGCTGCTGGATTATACTGGCCCCTTCAATCACACCACCTGGGGCAGCGAGCATCTGGTAGCCTTTCCAGATCATCCGAATCGTACCCAGGTTGCCTAATACAGCCATACCCAATGCCCCAGCTAAACCTACACCAAGTCGAATGGTGCCGATACCATCTTCTCTTAAATCCCGATGTGTTCGGCCCTCTTGGGGATGTGTAGGCGCACCATTAACGGGCGAACTCTGTGAAGGCAAATCGCGGCGACCCTCGGAGGGTTTGCGGAACGAGAAAATGTTCCAAGAGACAGAAAACGCTCCTAAGGCAATCATGGAAAATATCGTAGGGATCACCAAGTTATAGGCAACGGATGGGACGACACCCAGCCATTTTATAAGCACAGCGATGATTACAAAGCCATAATAATAGTAGTTCAAATATCCGCCTGCATACCAAGGATCATATGGCGGAAAGGTTGTGCTCTTCAGAACAGCATTTAGGTAAGCGAAATCCATTGGTTTTTCGCCACCTTTCCAAGGGTGCCACAAATCTGGATTCCCATAGCGGATAAGCAGGTCAAGGATAAAAAATAACAAAAACAAAGCTTCAATTAGCAAGAAATATTTCGAGCGAGAACGAATTTCTTGCCAGATGCTCTTGCGTTGGACGAAAACAATAGCCGCGCTAACCAAGAATAAAAGGGTAAAGACAATACTGATGGTCATTCTGGAAAACGGTATCCGAAAAGAACCAGCAAGCCATGAGAAATAAGCTAACAACAACAAGCCAACTAAACGTGCTAACGGATAGCCATGATCGGCGAGCCCTGGAAATGCTAGGCGGATAACCGGGTAGCCAACCAAACCGATTAGGAGAAGCGCCAGGTACCAAATAACGATGGTCAGCACTGGCGAACGATTCATCCAATCCGAAGTATCGAAAAGCTGACTCCAGGTGCCACCAGCACGCTGTTCAGCTAGACGGTCCACCGGCAGCATCAGATTCGCCGGGTATGACTCCGCCCTTTTAGGGGTGATACGGACAACCTCTTCGAAATCAATTGGTGAAAATACACGAATGACCTGATCGATGTCGTAGTCTTCAGATTTTTGGAAGATGAAAACTTTCGGTTGATCGTAGACTGTAAACGCCTCTTCGGATGGTTGATCGTTAACGGATAAAGCACCAACCGTTGGATCGGATTGAAAGACTTGTACCAACTCAAAACCCAGGTTGCCTTGATAAGTACCGGGACGGGCAACGTTATAACAATGCTCTAGATCAACATCTGCTGGACAACCAAGGAGTTCACGGTAATATATTGACGTTAGCGGGAATCGCTCGGGCAATCTTGGTAAGCTCCCCCACTGGCGGCTCGAAGATATAAATAAATAATCGGCTTCGTCTAATATGCTGATAAAACGGGCTCGTTTTTCAGGATTATCATCCGTATACATATTGAAATTTAATCCTGGTTGGAACATGCCGCCAAAAGCATCGTAACCATCCACGCGAAGTGGCAAACCATCATCCCAGTCACCTTCATTCGCGACGGCGGCTCCGGATAAAGCCAAAGCGCCTGAATCTCCGGAGAGGAGAAGCGTAAGCTGGTAAGGCTGGTCAGCCACAACTGGAACTGGCTGATCAAAACGGACAGCGTATGCTTCACCCCGGCGGTCATCACGCTGGTTGAAATTTGAGATCAGTGATTTCGATGCCAGAACTGTCCCCTCAGGGCTGGATATTTCGGCCGTGAGCTGCTTGGGGCTAGGATTTTCATCAATATCTACGATATGAGGTAACACAACCTCAATGATCTCCCCGGATACTTTTGGCGTGAAACTAGTGAGATATGGCGAATTTGGGAGTACAGTGAAATTATAAGGAAATGGCAGCGGTTGGTTGAAATCCCCACTATTGAGGGTGTTAATCTGTAAATTTATAGGACCAGGGATATTCTGGTAGATCCAGCGAGAGGCTGCGACACGGGTAATGGGCCGGGAGTAGATTTGGGAAAACCCGTACGCCCAGGCGATCGTCGAGATAACTACTCCGAGTGATAAGAATAGTATTAATAATCCAACAACAGTTTTCTGCAGGCGGGTCTTAGCCGCTTGGGTTGCTGATTGATCTGAACGAAAACCAAGCCGCCAACGGTCAAAAATCGCAACAATCGCCCAGGATGCAAATATGGCTAAAGCTGGATAGATGGGCAGCTGGTAGCGCATCGTGGGATTAAACTGCAGGGACTGCCAGGTAAAATAAAACGCGGTCCAACCCCACAATAATATGTGCCGCTGCCAGGCGATTTTTTGGGTCAGCATGCGCCCGGCAATCCAAAAGAAACCGATCCAAGCAGTGATACCGAGCGGGATTCCCAATCCCCAAATGACAAGATTCTGCAATGAAAACCACACTGGCCGGCGCGCCCACTGCAGCGCGGGGGGGAAATCCACATCACCAGCAGCTTGGTTGCGCTGCTCAAGGATGTTAGCCCGCCACAATGGATTTATGTTAATGCCCATAAACCCTGGACCGCTGAATGCATATGGTTGGAACAACCTAAATATCACAATACTAACCACACCAGCGACGAACAAGTAAGAGAGCACATCCGGCAGCTTGGGAAGGCGGTCACCAGCTGGTAATTTATACATTTGGATAGCAAAGGCGGCCGGGAGCATCACAGCTACCGGGAAAGAGCTTATCTTAGAAGCCATGGCCATTCCGAAAGCAATACCAAAACCAATGCTGTAGATCAGGACTGGCTGTTTGATAAATTCCAAGATCCTAATTTTCGACGATCGACCACGATTCTCGGTGGGCAAACTTGTCCCATCACTCGAACTCTGTTCTGGAGAGTTTTGCTCGCGCCACTGACTCATTCCGACACGGATCGCAAAATATATCGCCAAGTAGGTAAAGAAGTTGGCAAAAGTATCCATTGTAAAGAAATGAGATTGCTGAATTTGGAGCACTGCGGCAGCGGAAAAAAGAGCAGCAATGATGCCAACACGACGATCATAAATCCGCGCAGCAATGAGATAGACCAAAAAAACGGTTAATAGATCCATCACCGCAGACAGAGGGCGCCCGACATTAACCATTTCGTTAAATCCCGAGTGGCCATAGATCCACTCGGAGACATAACGAGTTAGAAACATCGGTAAGGTCCCGTAGACGTAGAAGCCGTGCCCAACGTTATGCGGATTTAATGTCGAATTTGGCGTATCGAAATATTCTGACCATGTGTCTACCGGTTGGATATCAGTGCCTACCCAGATCAGGAAACGTTCATCAGGGTGCAGGTGCTGGTATTCGCCCCAGTCAATCCCAACCATCCGGAAATACAGCCCAAGCAGCAGAACAGCAACTAAGAGCAGGTCGAAGATCAGCTCAGTAGGTCTGCGTGGGTTTGATGATTTTGGTGATGTCGTTGTCTCAGGGACCATCTGCGATTCGTGTCGTATCGTAAGGTTGGATCAGATAATTGTTATGCTGATAGTTATTATTTGGGAACAGCTGGTATAAGGAACATATAGAAATCGTGGTTGGCCGTTTGAGATGAAAATAGCTGCAGTGAGCCAAGCGGATAGATTGCCATAAGCGATTGAATTGCCTCCTCATCATCCGGTTTAACGAGAAATAACTTCGCTCGCGGATCTGAAACAGTCTCGTTAATCCGGTCAATCCATATAGCATAATCCTTTAAAGGGTAGCCAGCGTTAATCCCAACCAGGCGTGTATCGACCCAATGGGGAAAAGCGACTACCCAAGCTGTATCGGGTGTGCCAGTGGAGGTGCTAAATTCGCGGATTACTTCTCCCATCTCCGACGTATTCCATGCGGAAGCTGCGTACACAGATTGGTACTGGTTAAATACTAAATCATAATTTTGTGCTGAAGAGATCAGAAGCAATAAAAGTGCTAACCCATACGCTGCCCACTTACCCGCGGGTCGACCAAGACCTCGCTCAACCGCACTCAGAAGGGCATCAAGCGACAGTGCCACTATTAAAAATACCGGTACAGCTGCGCCGGCCATGCGGTTTAATGAGGGGTTCTCACCCGGGAATGCCAAGGAGAGAACGGATGGTAACAGGAGCAAGGGGATGGACAACAACAGGAAGATATCTACCCAATTCCGTTTCTTGATATAGCGCAAAAGCACAAGCAGAACACCGATGATAAAGAGAGCACCAGAGACCACATCCAAAGCAGGGCGATTCGTGACAGACGTCACCCAAATTTGGCCATCGTCCCAGACAAACATCGTTACTGCCCGCCACAAGTTGCTGAGAAAGATCTGCGCAGCAGGTCCAGGCAGCTCTCGCTCCACCGTCCCCAAGCGCGAAAAAGAACGAAACGCGAACATATCTGGATTTTCAATCGCAAAGCGCAAGAGGGGCAAAAAGATGAACAATGCCACTAACGCCAAGATAGCCAACCAAATTAGGGCATCTTTTCTAGCTCCTTTTGATTGACGGTGGATTAGAAATAATCCGATCCCTACCAAGATGACTAACGGTAAAATGCGGATGGAAGTATAGCCATGTAATCCAAGCCCAAGGAATATGCCTGACAGGATGAAGTCATTGCGATTTCGCTCACGCAAGCCACGCAGTAAGTAGTACAGAACCGGAGCAACAAATAGTGGGTAAAGCGGAAACCGCAGCCCAACTCTTGAAATTAAATTTGGCCAGTAAGCAATCCCTGCAAACAGCAGCGCAAAGAACGCGATCCGTTTGCCGCCAATTTCTTTACCCAGCAAGTAGGTATAGACAAGGGTCAGCAAACCCGCGAATACGGTCCCGATTTTTAAACTCAAATATGAAAATCCGGTGTTGAACAGCTCAATAATTCCGGCAGTTAAATACATCTGCATTGCTTCTCGACCCGTATTGCGCGGAAAGAAGATACGCGTCTGTCCAGCGAGGACATCCCAAACATCAAGCAGTTTCTCTGCATGGTCACTGACCATCTCTGGAGGGGTGGAATCAAGGCGATAAACGCGAAAAAACACTACCAGGATAATCCCCGATGCCACCAACAGCATTTCAAGCGTAATTTTCTGCAGCTGCTCTTGGGGGAAGAATGTAAGAAGAGCTTTTTGGCTGGCAGCAGCACCAGGAGACTTTGGGAGCCATAAGGAGTGGATGAAAGCAGCAACTGACAATACCCAAAGCGAAAGATTCCAAACTGTAAATTGATTGCCACCGAACATCGCAAAGGCAGCTACTGCCAAAAGGATAGCTACAAAAAAAGACAACGCTCGAAACGACAGCGGATCGCGAGTCTGGTTGTGCGGTCGTAAAGGTGCCAATACTAATTCCGACCGCCAGAATGCCCATATCACCAAGGCAGAAGCCGCAAGATAAAACACTGCGCCAATCACCCACTCACGACTCGGTCTTGGTTCTAGACTGCTCTGGGCAAAAAGAGCGAGGAGCAGCGCAAGCAACGAGCGCCAGGGAATCCCAAGTGCATTTACACTGGCATCTGAGGCCAATACAGCTTCAGAACTAACTTGGCTGACAGAAGCCGTTCCCAGATCCATCTCGGGGTATTCTGTGGTAATGCGCTCGGCACGATGACTGGGTGGGTGAGCTTCTACTCTATCCAACTCAACCTCAAGCGGTGGTATTTCAGGAGCAGGGCCACGCCAAGGCATGAGTTTGGCTTTGACGTAATCTAGGACACTTGGTTCACCCATCAGGTTTCTTTGCTACCACAATGAGGCTCTCTCCCATTCGAACAGGTATGATACCCCATCCCAACACCGCCTGCAAGCCGCCTGGCAAGCCGAAAAATAGCTTTTGCAAGATGGCTGGGACCAGAGGGACATACGGGGCATCCCAAAAACCATCCGAAAACACTCTGTAGGGATTAAGGCCATGTGCTTTAATGATCTGCAGCCACTCCTGCGGTGGCTTCAAACTAATGTGGGAAGGGTCTTTATATCCAATCCAGTCCTCCTGCTTAAGCTTCCGCATGGGGGAATCTAAATTCGGTGTGGCCACAATTAATACCCCGCCGGGGGCAAGAACACGGCTCAATTCAGCGATAGAGCTAACAGGATTTACTAAGTGCTCCAGGACATGCTTGCTGATTACAATTTGAAAAGAATTACTGGTGAAAGCGCTCAAATCTTCAGCGGTGAGCAAGCAGAAATTCCCTTGAGGGACATTATATCGGGCTTGTGATAAAGCCCAGGCATTAATATCGGCACCCACGACAAGATACTCTGATGCCAACCATCCTAACAAATGTCCCAATCCACATCCGACTTCGAGAACGCGACCAGAGTTGGGGCCATAACGCCTCGCAAGCATTGCGTAATAGCGATTCGACCACCAATACTGACTGTAACGGGAAAATGACACATCAGCATAGGCTTCACTATGAAAGTACTGCTCATCAAATAGATGTTCACTCATTGGATTGGCAATGGGAAGTAGACATTTCTAGGGTGAAATAATGATAGTTTGTACAAATTAAACAATGTGAGCTGAAAATTGAGTTTGGATATCAATTAACTCTGACTGCATCAACATTTCCTGGCAACATAGAAAGTGAAAGTACCATCCTTTACAGGTGCAGGGTTCGTAAAAGGGCGAATAAGTTTATCCGTAAGGGCGAGATTCCAATTGGTAGGCGCGATGATCCACCGCTTGGTAATGAGATGAGGAAGCAACGTTGGGGCACCAAAATAATGTCCCCACTCCATCACGCGCATCGCTTGAGGTGAAAAATAATGCCACCACTTCTCGATACTAAAACCGGCCTCATTCAGCCAGCTAATCCAAACTTCGGGCTGATCGGCATGATGTACTCGTGACATACGTTTAAACCAATTTGTATATGAGTTTGCAAACTGCGATAGTTTAATTCTTCTGAGTTTGGATGCGACAGACAGCTCTGAAAGATATCTCTCATTGGGGACAGAAAACAGAAAATAGGCTTTCGGTTTTAATACCCGGGCAACCTCCGACAATACATCTTGAACTTGAGGAATGTGTTCCAGGACAGAGTTGCTTAGAGCACTACCAAAATGCTCGTCGGGGAATGGGATATTAGCCCCTTCCGTCTGCACAAGGTGTCTATACCCACTAAGGTGAGCGGCTTGCTGGATCGGTCCGGCCCATGGATCGATACCTATATCGATGGGTTCATCAAACACCAAGGAAGCAAAATGACCGTCACCACAACCGACATCAAGTACAGGAGTGGTAAATTCATAATCTTGGAAATAATACGCTTCTACAGACCTGAGCATCGCCCGGAAGTACGGTAGATCGCGTAGATGGAGCCAGAAGAAATCCTTACCCATATGTATCTAACCAACCATGTCTATTGACTGTTCGGTGATGAGATTGGTCTCTCTTCGGTTTCATCACTTGGGTTACTCTCCAACTGAAGGATTGCATTAAATAACTGCTCATATTGAAAGGCGGTTGTCTCTGGAGAATACTGGGCAGCAATTGCCTCGCTATTCGCACGATTATCTGCGGGATGACTAAGTTGGTGAATGATTGCTTGAGCCAAAGAAGCAGAATCAGCAACTGGAACGATCTGCCCCATGCCCGTGGTTAGCACGGGTTGACGTACACCAGGCAGATCTGACGCAACCACAGGAGTTCCACAAGTCATGCTCTCAATCTGGACGAGTCCAAATGACTCCGTGCTATTGGTGCTCGGTAGCACTAACACCTCGCTCTCAGACAAAAAAGCGACAAATTCCCGCACAGGTAAGATACCCAAAAACGACCAATGAGATCCCAATCGGGCGATCATTGGAGCCAAACGTTCGGCATATCGCTCTTCCCCGATAACATCCTTGTTTTGACCGACAATAAAAACTCGAGCACGCGGGAAGGACTCCAACACAACTGGCAGCGCTTCAACCAGATATTCAACTCCTTTCTCGGATGCTAAACGGGCTGCCATCCCGATGACCGGATCACCTGGTTGAATCATATATTTCTTACGAAAGGCATCCCGTTCAGCCACGGTTATCGAAGGAAGTTCAACCGGAGGAGGGATCACACGCACTTTATCTAGAAAACGCCGCAAGAATTTTGAGTGTTCAGCATAATCGGTCGTGTTCGTTACGATTACTTGAGACAGATTTGCGGCTAGCTGGTTGGCCATGTCGGAAACACTGTTAGCGATTGAATGCACTATACCTTTAGGCAACTTCAAATCACAGTGATAGGTCAGGACTACTGGTTTTCTGCGGGCACGACTGAGCACGGATAGTGGGGCAGCGTCTAACTGAGGAACATGCAAATTAATCACATCAGCCGCTTGGATCAACTTCCACGCCTTAATGGGCATGGTTGGCATGATGACACCTTTACTAATCCTCATCAATACTGGCAGACGAACAATCTCGACGCCATCATGCGCCTCATATAAAGGGAGGTTCCTGTCATAGCGCGAGGTCAATACGGTTACATGGTGACCTCGCGAAGCCAAAGCATTGGCCAGCCGTTCGACATAGATGGTCAAACCCGAGCGATGAGGACGAAAATATGTCAATCCAATCAGTATACGCATGTAGACTCAAACAACCTCTCAAAATAAAAACATGAGCAAGTACTATACCAACAAACCAGAGATTGGGGAGCTTGGAATTTGATAAGAGCTCCTTTGTCAGCGCGCGGTGCCAGGTTGAAATCCTCTGATCCGGTGAAAAAGACCCAGAAGCGACTCTCCGTCGCGAATCAACCCATAAACACCCAAAACTCCGGTAACCAAGTACTGGAGCAGGTGGGTTGTGATTGCCATTGCCAATGCTATAGAAGCATCAACCCCAAATAACTGCAAAGCCCCAACCACTGCTGCCTCGAACACACCCAACGCACCCGGTGAAGAGGGTGCACTCATCCCAAGCGCGGCAATCGTCAACGTGACAATTGCCCAGAACCATTCTGCTTCGGGGAAGAATGCGCGCAGCAGAATATAATACTGCAGGATCATGAACCCCCAATTGAGGCCCGCCAACCCAACAGCTCGCACAAAACGCCAGCCATCAGTCAATACACTTAGTCCTTGTAAGAATTCCGGAACAGCATTGCCGCCAATGCGAAGGATAAGCGGGAACCGGGCCCCAAAACTGCGGTAATTGTTGAGTGCCAAATCTCGATACCGTGCGAGGATGAACAACATAATCAGTACGGTTGAAACGAGGATGGCGGTATTTATCCCAACCGACAATTCCCAGGGGTCTCCGACCAAGGTGGGAATTGCACCGAATAAAAACCCTACCGCGATTGTCAAGTCCAAAACTCGCTCAATGACGATTGTTGAGAATATTTCCCAGAATGTGAGAACTGATTTCCGGCTGAGTAAATAAGCGCGCGCAAATTCGCCTAACCTAAGCGGCAATAAATTGTTTATCAGGTAACCTTCATTGATCGTCCAAAATACATCTTTGAAGGTGGCTTTTTCACGCAGTAATGTGCGCCAAAAAGCAGTCCGAATGAACAACCAGATGAATGTTGTGATAACTGCATATCCGATAAGTCTGTAATCCGCCAGACGCAACGCACTTATCAACTGGTTAAAATCGGTAAAATATAATACGGCTGCAAGTGAGAGAATACTAACGATTACGCCAAGAATAATGCGGCGCAGTTCTATCTTTGAAGAATTGTTCTCATTTCCACGGCTACCACTCTCGCCGTTATCAGCTATCCCCATATTTTAAAACCGCCAAGAACGCTTCTTGAGGTATCTCAACATTTCCCACCAATTTCATACGCTTCTTACCGCGTTTCTGTTTTTCAAGTAATTTTCTTTTTCGGGATATATCCCCACCATAACATTTAGCAAGGACATCCTTACGTAATGCTTTGACGTTCGCCCGAGATATCACTCGTCCACCTGCATGAGCTTGGATTGGGACAACAAACAACTGCCTGGGAATGATATCTTTCAACTTTGAGATGATTACCTGTCCTTTGTGGTAGGCGTCATCACGGTGGACGATGGTTGACAGTGCGTCTACCGGATCACCATTAACCAAAATCTGCAGCTTAACCAAATCATCGGGACGATAATCAGCAAACTGGTAATCCAGAGACGCATAACCGCGGGTGCGCGATTTTAGCTGGTTAAAAAAATCTACAATCAATTCTGAGAGAGGAATTTCGTAATTGAGCTGAACTCGATTCGAAGCAGGATATTCCTGGTCGACAAAAATACCACGCCTCTTCGTAGTCAAATCCATGACTGTGCCATAATATTCAGTTGGGGTAAAGATCTGAATTCGCATCCAGGGTTCGCGAATCTCTTGGGTTTGTGCTTCTTCAGGCAGGTCTGCTGGAGAGTCAATCCGTTTGATCGTTCCATCAAGCAGCACGACTTCGTACTCAACTGATGGCGCAGTCACGATGATGTCTAAATCGTATTCTCGCTCCAAGCGTTCCTGAATGATCTCCATATGAAACATGCCCAGAAACCCACAGCGAAAGCCAAAGTTTAAAGCCTGGGAAGTCTCTGGCTCATAGACCAAGGCGGCATCATTGAGCTGTAGTTTATCCAAAGCATCTAATAATTCGGCGTAATCTTCCCCCTCAACGGGAAAAATCCCAGCAAAGACCATGGGCTTTACCTTAAGATACCCGGGTAACGGTTTCTGTGCAGGAGCGCTTGCCAGGGTAATGGTATCCCCCACCCGGCAATCGCGTACTGATTTCAAACCAGTGGCAATATAACCAACTCCGCCAGTAGATAATTTCTGCACCGGCATCAAACTGGGTGCAAAGACACCCACTTCAACCGGTTTTAATTTCGCACCGCTAGCCATGAACTGGCAAGTATCCGAAGCCACAACCTCACCATCCATGATGCGTACATAAGCAACAACACCTTTGTAAGAATCATAGTGGGAATCGAATACTAGGGCTCGAAGGGGTGCTCGGATATCGCCGGAAGGCGGGGGGACCAACTCGATAATTGCCTCTAGGACTTGCTCGATATTCATGCCGGCTTTGGCAGAAATATGAATAATCTGATCATCTGGGGTCCCCAGTAAGCTGCTGATCTCTTCTGCGACTTCTGCTGGTCGAGCAGATGGCAAATCAATCTTATTGATAATTGGAATAATCTCCAAATTCGCTTCTAATGCCATATAGAGATTGGCGATTGTCTGCGCTTCAATTCCTTGAGATGCATCTACGACAAGAATCGCGCCTTCACAAGCTACGAGAGCGCGGGAAACCTCATAACCAAAGTCTACATGACCGGGTGTATCGATCAAGTTCAATTCATACTCGACACCATCGCGTGCCTGATACTTCATCCGGACAGCAGAGGCTTTAATGGTTACACCCTTCTCGCGCTCTAGGTCCATACTGTCTAAGACTTGATCCATCATCTCGCGCGCATCTACTGTGCCAGTAATCTGGAGCAGTCGATCGGCCAAGGTGGATTTGCCGTGATCAATATGTGCAATTATGCAGAAATTTCGTATATGCTCAGTCATCAGCTGAAAAAGTATAACTGATTAATTAAGGAAATGGCCGTTCTTCAAGAAGATACAACATAGCTAAGTACTCTCATCCATCTGACTCGAGGGCGCGGGTTATCATCAGCTCAACCGGGGCGGCAGTCTTGAAAGGTATCAGCAGCCAAGCAAGGAATTCGACATTCCCTTTTGGCCCAAGAAGCGGTGAGCGGATAAGCCCTCGGATACCGAAACCAAGCTCGTGGGCGAACTCCAACACCTCAGTCAACACCTGCTGGTGAACAGCAGGATCCCGAATAACCCCTTTTCCACGGGCTGCGACCTCTTTTCCGGCTTCAAACTGTGGTTTAACCAGAGCAACTACCTGTCCATAACGACCTTTACCTGCTAGCGGATTCTGCGGGGAATGTTCGGTTAACGAGGTAAACCAATTACGGATCCCTGGCAAGAGAATTTTCAGTGAGATAAAAGAGGCATCGATCGTTACCAGGTCAATTGGTTCCGGCAGACTGGAGATATAACGGGCATTGGTTTGCTCCATAACTACGACACGCTGGTCTTGACGAATCTTCCAATGGAGAATCCCTTTACCTACATCGATGGCATACACTTTTTCTGCGCCATGCTGAAGTAGACAATCCGTGAAACCGCCAGTTGATGCACCAATATCCGCACAGATCAGACCTTCAATATCCAGTGCGAACCGTTCTAATCCTGAAGCTAGCTTTTCACCACCCCGAGACACATAGCGGGGACCATGATCTATATGCAGTACGACGTCTGTAGATACCTTAGTTCCGGGTTTAATAACGATCTCACCATTTACGCGAACTTGTCCCGCCATAATAAATCTCTGTGCCAAAGACCGGCTTTCCACTAAGCCGGTTTTAAACACAAGTACATCAAGACGCTCCTGGGGCATGAATTAATTGTAACACCCTGCCTGCTGGTCCTTGTGGCTAATTCATCATATTAATTAGAGCGGGGGAATACGTTTTTGGACAAACGCTCTTAGCTCACATTAATACCTTGAGCAAGTGGGAAGGGTATAATCTGCATCTAGAAAACAGTTCAGCATACTAACAGCGATGAGAAGAGACACCTCGGAAAAGGAGCAATGCATGAGTGACCAGCGTTCCGAAGCACTTGATTATTTGCAGCAACGAGAGGGCGCGTTTATCAGCGAAATGCAAGAATTTTTGAAAATACCTTCCATTTCTTCATTATCTGAAAATAAAGATGAGATGGTACGTGCCGCTGAATGGTTGGCGGAGAAATTGAACCGTCTGGGAATGGTAAATATCGAGATATTCCCAACCGCTGGACATCCAATTGTATTCGGACAAAGCCAACCAGTGGATAAACATCGCCCAACTGTGCTGATATATGGTCATTATGATGTCCAGCCCGTTGACCCCCTGGATTTATGGGAGAGCGGACCTTTCGAACCTGAGATACGTGGGGAGTATTTATACGCACGTGGCGCGACGGACATGAAAGGGCAAGCAATGGCTGCCTTGAATGCCATTGAAGCCATTGCAGAAACGGAAGAACTGCCAATAAATTTCAAATTCATCTTTGAAGGTGAAGAAGAGATTGGATCAACAAATTTAGAGGAGTTCATTTCGACACATCAAAGCTTGTTAGCCTGTGACATCTGTTTGAACCCCGATACCGGTATGATCAAAGCGGACCTGCCGACGATTACCTATGGTTTAAGAGGATTAGCCTATTTTGAAATTCATATCTACGGACCAGATCACGACCTCCACTCTGGCACTTTCGGTGGTGTTGTCCATAACCCAGGACAAGTACTCTGCGAGCTGGTTGCAGGGATGCATGATGCCGATGGGCGCATCACACTACCCGGTTTCTACGAACAGGTGCGCCCGCTCGATCAAGATGAACGAGAGGAATTGGCCCGCTTAATGATTGGAGAAGATTTCTACCTGCAGGAATCGGGGGTCCCCAAACTGTGGGGGGAAGGCGGCTACACCCCACTCGAACGAGCGACCGGAAGACCGACATTGGAGGTTAATGGTTTATTGACTGGTTTTACCGGTGAAGGTCCAAAGACTGTGCTCCCTGCGAAAGCGATGGCGAAGATTTCATGCCGGTTGGTTGCAGATCAAAAAGCAGAGGATGTTTTCATTCAGATCCAGCAATACCTGGAGGAAAATGTCCCTGATACCGTTACTTACGACGTCAAGATGATCTCAAGCGGACCGAGTGCGATCACAGATCGCCATACCCAAAGTATGGAAGCGATGATCAAAGCGATGGAAACCGTATGGAATGTACGCCCTGTGTTTCGGCGCGAAGGCGGTACAGTTCCAGCTGTAGCTTATATGCAGGCGTATTTAGGCGTAGACACCGTAAATATCGGCTTTTCACTGCCGGGTGATAACCTCCATGCACCAAACGAGAAACTACATTTACCGACCTGGTATAAAGGTATTGAAACGATTATTCACTATATCTACAATCTATAGAGAAATCATAATGAGTCCGATACTAAAGAAGATATGGAGAGCGGTATGGGTGAACTGAAACTTCCCACTTATGGAGGCCAAGCGGTGATTGAAGGTGTGATGATGCGCGGCAAACAGGCAGTAGCCATCGCTATGCGAGCGCCAGACAACGAAATCGTTGTTCACACCGAAAAGCTGGCCGGGATCTATAAATCGAAGGTGGCGACAATACCTTTCCTGCGCGGACTCATCCTGTTATGGGACGCACTCGGACTTGGAGTCCGTGCCTTGACCATCTCAGCAAACGTTCAAACCGGGGAAGATGAGAAACTGGAAGGGCCAGCCCTCTATCTCACACTTGGGATCGCATTACTTTTCGGGATCGGTTTTTTCTTCTTAGCACCTGCGGTGATTGGCCAATTAGCAGAACGCTTTCTCGGCTGGAGCAGCTGGATAAGCAACTTGATCGAAGGATTGTTCCGATTGCTGCTCCTAATTGGGTATATATGGGCTGTTGGGTTTATGCCCGATATCAAAAGGGTGTTTGCCTACCATGGCGCGGAACACAAAACCATCAATGCATTTGAAGATGGAGCTGAACTGATACCAGAAAATGTGGCGGTATATTCTGTAGAACACCCACGCTGCGGAACAGCATTCTTGTTGACATTAGTCCTTCTATCTGTCTTGGTATTTTCCCTACTCGGTCCGATGCCGATGACAACCCGGTTAATCAGCCGAGTCCTGTTCATCCCTGTTCTTGCTGGTATTGCTTACGAATATATCCGCTGGACAGCAGACCATATCGAATCCCCAGCAGTTAGATGGATGGTAAAACCCAATCTGGCTTTGCAGCACCTAACGACACGCGAACCAAGTTTGGATATGCTTGAAGTCTCGATAACTGCGTTTAAAGCGATGCATACCGACGAGGAAAAGCTCAGCCCTTAGTGGGTTATCTTTCCTTGTAAAAATCGACACCTAAGCCTATGGAAATGTTCATGTATCGGGATTCAACGGATAACAGCACCCACATTCTGGAACATAAGCAGGATGAACTCTGCTAACGCGGCATCTATATATGTATACAGCAAAGTATGTGACACTTCTAATCCTGTTATTTTTCATTACCGGATGCGGACTACAAAGCAACTGGACGCTGCCCACGTTAACCGCACCCCCTTCCCCAGACCCGACGAACACTCCTATACCCCTACCTGATCTCGAGATCATCTCAGTGGAAATAAATCCCCCTGAGGGAGATGTCTGTTATGACGAAGAGACGGATTTAGAGACATCCGTTGTTATTCAAAATACTGGCAGTGGGCCTGCTGGGGCGTTTGTAGTTGCATACAATGAAGAACAGCATCTTGTTGTAGAAGAGTTGGCCGCGGGTGCTAGTGTAACCATAACCCTGCCGGGGTTCGCCGCGAATGTCAGAATCGCTGCAGACGCAGGAAACACTGTCCTAGAAGCTGATGAAAACAACAACGAAATAGAAAAAAGATTAACCAAACCTACCCAACCGGTAGAATGCTATCCTACCGCGCTTCCCGATCCAATTTTGATCGAAGAATCTGTCGAATTGATTGGCCATACGGGGAAAATCTGGGATATCGATTACGCACCTGATGGACGTCTTATTGCTTCCGGTTCGGTTGATAACACACTACGCCTCTGGCGAACTAGGCAACCCGGACTGCTACGAACGATGGAAGGGCATCCTTTCCCCATTTTGGCAGTATCCTTTGCCCCTAACGGGTTATCGATTGCTACCGGCTCCGATGATGGTCTGATCCGCATCTGGCAGGTCTCGAACGGCAACCTACAGGGCACATTTGCAGGACATGCCGGCTGGATTAATGATATTGCTTTCTCGCCAGACGGCTTGTACCTGGCATCTGCATCAGATGATTTCACTGTGCGCATATGGCGTATGACTTCTGGCGAGGCTGTCAAGCTCATTGACGAAGGTATGGCGCGTGTGTTGGCCATCGCATTCTCACCAGACGGCAAACTGCTGGCATGGGGCGAGTCCGATGGCAAGGTTCGTGTTTGGGATTTAGAAAAACAAATATGGGTCAACCAATTTCAAGACACGAAATCGGCAATCAACAGCGTCGCGTTCTATCCGGATGGGAGCTCTCTGGTCACCGGTTCGGACGACAGCCTGGTGAGGTTATGGGATTATCGTACCGGCGATAAGATAAAAACTTACCCTGGTCACTCTGCTGCTGTACTGAGTGTCGCTTTCTCACCCCAAGGTGAGTATTTAGCCAGTGCAGGGGCAGATAATGCTATTCACCTGCGCAGAATAAATGAACAAGATGAATTCAGCTCACACCCAACGGAAATACTGTCAGGTCATTCCGGACAAGTTAACAGCATCCATTTTTCTCCCGATGGGACTCTGCTAGCATCGGCATCTAGCGACACAACCTTACGGCTTTGGGATATCACTGTCGCAGAATAAACACTGCGTTCCCCATGAAGAGTATAAAGTCTAGTGCTTTGTCAAGGATGAAAGTTTCATTCCATATCTGGTTAGTGCAACCTTGACAAAGCTTAAAGTGTTCCGTCAATTGTGTTTTTTTGTATGAATAGCTCGTGGACGGAACACTAGGTGTTTTCTTAATACTTACCTATGAGATAGTGCTCTTGCACTATTATGAAATCTCCTGCGGATAAATCGACGCGAAAACGTAAATCCGGCTGTCGGTTATTAGGCTGCAGCGCCTTAATACTTGCGTTTATCCCGATATGTTTGTTAAGTTTTGCCTGGATGTGGATCCAACTGCGCCCCCAGCCAAAACCCCTAAACCAAGCGTTATATGAGGGCATAACCTATGAGCGGGAAATACGTTCAGAGCCGCGGCCGATGGTTATCCATACCTTGACTGTTGATACCAAGGCGCCAGGTATAAGTTTCTTGGTTACCCCGGGAGATACAGATGAGACATTACCACTGAGAGCACGTACAACCTCACAATTCTTGAGTGAATTCGACCTACAGATTGCTGTAAATGGGGATGGATTCGAGCCTTGGTATTCAAGAGGATTCTTCAGCTACTACCCGCACAAAGGTGACCCAGTGGCACCGATTGGATTCGCTGCTTCAAAAGGAGCTATCTACTCACAAGAAACCGACGATGAACCAACGTTATACATATCGCGCACCGACAAAGCACGATTCAATTCACCCATCGGTAAGGTCAATAACGCCATTTCAGGGAACCTGATGCTCGTGGTACAAGGAAAACCGGTCATTGACTCAATCAAAGCCAGCGTGACTCAAGGCGATATCCCGCAGCCACGAACTGCCCTGGCATTGGATAAAGCTGGACGCAGATTGATCATTATTGTTATAGATGGCCGCCAACCGAATTACAGCCAAGGCGCCACATTAACAGAATTAGCAGAAATTCTTATTTCAAAAGGTGGGCACTTTGGGATGAACATGGATGGCGGCGGTTCCAGCACTCTCGTAAAATCTGGGGCAGCTGGTCTCCCTGCGCTATTGAACTCCCCCATCCACCAAAACATCCCATTACGACAGCGTCCAGTCGGAAATCATTTAGGGATTTACGCCACGCTTGAAGCAGACCACTAACTCAATCGATTCTCATTCACCAATAAGCTGAACAACCAATTCTCTGCGGCGTGATCGATTATCGAAATCGACAAAGATGATCTGCTGCCAGGTGCCTAAGGTGAGCGTTTTCTGAACAAAGGGAATGGTGATTGATGGACCCAGCAGGGCAGCCCGTACGTGACTGTGACCGTTTCCATCCCCCCAGCGCGCGTTATGAGCATAATCCCGATTTGGGGTGACGATTTCGTCAAATAGGCGGCGCAAATCACTAAGACAACCCGATTCGTATTCTATAGTGGTCAGTGCACTCGTAGCGGATGGGCAAAACAAAGTAACAATCCCATCTTTAAGTTCGCTTTTCAAGATTAAGCGTGCTATTTCATGGGTGATATCCTGGATATCGGCATTACCACTCGTACTCAATTTAATAGAACTAGAAATGACAGACATCTAATACCTCGCTTGATTACATAGGATCATTTATATACGGCATGCTACACGACATGACGATAAAAATTATATCTATTGAACATATTTTACTTAGTGAATGATACCAATAAAGAGGAATTCGTGGTGAAAGAAGGATTCGGGATTGCTGCTCGTCAAATCGGAGCCGGACAATTCGTTTACCCCGAACGAGGTCGATTTTATCCTGTGAACAAATGCGGGGGAAAACCGATGCGCAGCTTGCCGCGGGGATGGAATAAAATCAAAACGGTCAACCGATTGGCTGACCGTTTTCAAAATGCAGCGATCTGTGATTTATGCAGTCTCTAGATAGCGGGCGACTTCCCAATCCGTCACGCTCATACGGGATTCATCGACTTCAGCCCACTTGGCGCGTTTAAAAGCTTCATAAATAGCAGGACCGATGGCACTCTGCAGTACCTGATCGTCATCAAGCTCCCGCAGCGCTTCTGCCAATGAGCCGGGAAGCTCGGTAATATTCATTTTCGCGAGGTCAGCTGGAGAGAGCAAATAGACATTGACATCATTGAGAGGCTCTGGGCAGTCAATAGGATTGTCAATACCATCCAAGGCGGCAGCAAGCATCACGGTAAGCGCCAAATAAGGATTGGCTGAAGGATCGGGGAAACGCAATTCGGCGCGAATGGATTTCTCACGGCCTACGCTATAGTGCGGAATACGGATCAACGCTGAGCGGTTTATCTGAGCCCATCCGATATAAACAGGGGCTTCATAACCTGGCACCAAACGTTTGTACGAGTTGACAGTGGGCGCAACGATGGCGGACAATGCACGGGCATGCAGCAGCTGACCGGCGATGAAACCATAGGCTAAGTTTGACAACCAGTAGCTGTCATCGGAATTAAAAAATAGATTGTTACCCTGCTTATCGAACAAAGACTGGTGGCAGTGCATGCCGGAGCCATTGACGCCAAAGATTGGTTTCGGCATAAAGGAAGCAACCAATCCGTGCTGAGCTGCAATTGCCTTAACTGTGTACTTCAGCGTGAGGATATTATCGGCAGCCTGGAGGGCATCGGTAAAACGAAAATCGATCTCATGCTGCCCCAAAGCGACCTCATGATGGCCCATCTCCACCTCTAAACCCATTCCGGCGAGTGCTTCCATTAACTCGGTTCTGACCCGGACCGCACTGTCAGTCGCTGAGAAATCAAAATAACCGCCGACATCATGGGGTACAGGGTGAATGGAATCTGGACCATTCCGATTAAATAGGAAAAATTCCGGTTCAGGACCAACGTTATAGGTCCATCCACGAGCGTGGATCTTAGCTAATATTCGCTTGAGGCTGCCGCGCGGATCTCCCAAGAACGGTTCTCCATCCGGTTGAAAAATATCACAGATAACACGTGCCCGACGGAGCTCAGGAGGCGACCAGGGCAACACGGCGTATGTCCCCGCGTCCAAGACTAAGCGCATATCGCTCTCTTGAATACGAGCGAAACCTTCGACCGAAGACCCGTCAAACCAGATGCCATCTGCTAATGCATCCGGTAAACGACCACTCGGGATATCCACACTCTTAACGGATCCAGTCACATCGGTGAACTGCAACGAGATGAACTTAACTGCATCCTCTTTAACTTGATTGATAAGTTCTTCTTTTTGCATTATTTTATACTCCGTAAAATAGACACCTCTGAACGAGGCGCCCAATTTTAGTCTGCTGATGTCCTACTTATTGACCGCAAATATTTATATGTCTCCAAATATATGCAAATATCAGGTTTCTTTTTTCTCTTTTGACTCTTTCTTTTCGGTTGACTTTTGCTCGCTTGTGGTATCCGATTCGGAACTCTTCTCTTTTGATTTTGCGGCACTCGCGCCAGAAGGTGAACGGTGATCTGTCGCGTAGAAACCAGATCCTTTGAAAACAATCCCAACTGGTAAATATACCTTGCGTAATGCATTCTTACTGCATTCCGGGCATTGCTTTAACGGAGCATCCGAGAATCTCTGCCGACGCTCGAATTGGACTCCGCAGTTTTCACACCGATAGGTATATATAGGCATCTAACGACCTCGAGTGACGCCTGTGATGAGGCAATCACAAAAAAAGATTATAGCAAGCACGACCCAATCTGACAAGGTATATCAGAATTCAAAGATATGCAAATATATGACATGAATACTAATTTGATTAGGAAGTCTCTGCCACAGTTGGCGCTAGAGAAGGGGTGAGAGAGGCTGCGGGTGAAGGCGTCACAGTCGCACTGGGTCTTATCGTGGGTGTAATTGTCGGGGACAAAGATGGAGTTGGTGTAATTAATAGTGCCAGTAATTCAACTGCCTTACTGCGCCACTCATCAGTGATCTCGAAATCGACGGCATCTAATAATACCTGTAAACTCGCCAGGGCGCGGGGAGCATCACCCATTTTTACGAGGGCAAAGGACCGCCAGTATAGATACTCTGCCCTTTCGGCATCGTTCGTGATCAGCTCTTCCGCCCCACTCAAGGTGTCAATTCCATCCTGGAACCGCTCAGCTGCTATTAAGCTGCGCCCGAAGACTATCCGCATGTGAAATGAATCGGGATAGGAGCGACGAGCAATGAGCAAATCATTGACCGCTTGCTGTCCTTCACCTCTATCCAAGTAGAGCATGCCCCGATAATAATAAACATCTTGAAGTTCTGCATCCAAGTTGAGAGCCTGATCATACGCTTTCAACGCGAGCTCGTCGTTTTCAACCGCCTGGTAGGCACGACCAAGATACAACCAGGAAAGTGGGTTGTCTTCTATGTACTTATGATAGGTGTCGAAAGCGGCTACCGCAGCCTCGTAATCGCGATATTCAAATGCTGTCTGCCCAAGGGTGAAATATGCCGGCAGAAGGGTAATATCCATCTGATACGCCCGGCGTGCAGCGACGTAAGCATGGGTTGTTCTTCCGTCATGCAGATACAACTGTGCCCGATAGATATAGAGCCAAGGAGAATGTGCGGCAAAGTCTGATACTCGACCAAGATCGGCGCGTGCCGTGTCAAAATCGCCCATCGTCAATGAATATTGGATCCGGTCAAAATAGCCTTCTGCAAGCTGAGGATCATACAGCAAAGCAAGATTTAAATCTTCGATGATATCGGCTTGCGGTTCTTGCAGAAGCCTAGTGCGAATTCGCTCCAGATATGCCGCGCCGAATGTTGGGTCCGACTCTAATGCTAATTCGTAAGCGGATAAAGCGCGCGAGGGATCCCCCATGTTGCGATACGTTTCTGCCATGTAATAATAAATATCCGCTGACCCGGGTTCAACCTGCAGTGCTTGCTGGTAAAAATCGAGCGCTTTACTCCATTCGCCCTCATGAAAAGCGCGCTCTGCAACACGATAGGCCTCACTTACTGGATGTGGTGTGCTGACGTACAATGGGGTCGGGGTGTAGGTCGCTTCAAGTAAGGTCCACAGTGGGGGAACCCCATCGAAGATTAGTACCGCGGTTGGCTCTACTTCTTCCCCAAAGCCAATATAAGTTGGTGTGGGTGTATAGGTTGGGGCAGGTCCAGGTGTACGTGTTGCCCTGCGAGCCAAGCTAATCTGCCGGGCGCGCGGCCAAAGAACGACTGACATAACTAAGGCAACAACTATGACTGCAGCTCCCACGTAGACACCTGTCCGAAGGGCGCGATTAGCAAGTATTCCCCTGATTCCTGTGGGAGGTTCTTCCTCAAGTTCAAGCTGCCAGTCACGTCTTTTGATCGGAACGGCTTGGATACTGTCCCCAGGTTCCATGGCCCCAATTAATACCAATCCCTTTCTTGCTGCCAGATTATCTGGGTCAAGCTGAAGGACCCGCTGCAAGCAATATGTACGTTCTTTGGCGGTGTCGACGACACCACTCATCCACAGCCAATAATCAGGGTTTGATTGGTCTTTTTGGAGCAAGCGGGTGAACAGATCGCGCGCACGCTTACGCTGCCCTTTCCTAGCGGCATCTATAGCCTCTTTGAGCATAACTTCATCAGACATGCTCTTCTCCATCATTGGCGAGTTTAACATCGGAAAAATATCCCGACAAGGAAATTATCAGCGCCTTCACAAGAATGATAGGCATTGGTGACGATAATAATGCAAGTTATTTGCCAAACTGTAAAGCCATCGGAAGGTGGCTAAGTCTTACCACTCTCGATGAAAAACCCCCATATTGCAGTGGAATTAGTCACCGGCAAGTTCAGGAATCACAACCCCATCAGAGGTGGCACTAGGCGGTATCCCAATAAGTTCTGCGACGCTGGGGGCAATATCGATGAGGTTGAAGGGCTGAATATCCTGTTCGAATTGGTGGACACCATATCCGGCGGCGATAAATATCCCCCACATATCCGGATGCTGGCTATCGAAGCCGTGCTGTCCGAGAAGAGTGCTCGGGGAAAACACATCATCCTTACCGCGCCAGCCATCTAGATTAAAGCCCGGATAAGCTTGGGCAAAGATGTCTCCACTGTTTGGATGATCCAATCCTAATGCTCCTAAGCCTTCACCAGGCAGAACCGTTTGAAAGATGTCTTCACCTGTTTCCGGGTCCTGAAGTGATAAGAACAAGTCAACAATTTGCCCCTTGATAATTGGATATTCTTCAGGAGAAACAAATCCATCCCGTTCATGATCGACCAAGTTTATGTAAATGTGCATGGCGCCACCGGATGTGAATGCAAGGGCTTTAGACTCTTCGACGACAACATAATTCCGTTCATCAAGAACAAGGTAACCGTTATGCTCCAGCACGGTATTCACATAGACATTGGTATGAACTGGAGTCATTCCATGGTCAGAAGCTAAGATTACAGTCGCGTTCGAGAGATCCGTACCTGCCAGAATGGTCTTTAGTGCCTGGTCAGCGATGTGTGCTGCTTGCTGATAATAGTCACGGTACAGATCGACACTCGAAGTCTCATACCTAATCTGGCGCGGGTCGCGCAAATAAAAAACATGACCCGCACTATCGAATACTTCCTGCCAGGTGAAGATTAAGTCTGGCTGGTAATTACCATAGACCCAGGCTGAGACTTCTGCCATCCATAATGCATTACGCTGCACCATCGCGAGGAATTGGGCTTCATTGATCCAGCCATGCTCAAGAGCGTAGCTATCGCCACCTTGCCGGTAACAGCCAAACCTCTCATTTATCTTTTCAAGCATGGCGCGGGGAGAGGCAGAAGTGTGGTATACGCCGGAATGATAAAAAGTCAGCGCTTCAGCGCTTAGCTCCTGTAATATGAAATCCGCACCGGCAGACACGTCTGAGAGCAGTAATAATGACGCCCATTCACCGATCTTTGCTTCCGGCGTATCGGGGGCAATGGCTTTCTCAAGACCGAGGTAAATAGAATCATAGTTTGCCAGGCTATCATCTGTATGATCAACCGCCAGGAAATATACACGGTTTACCTTTGGAATCTGATATTCAGCTTCTAATAAAGGACTATAGGAGGGAGGTGGATTATCCCAACCAACGGCTGGATTAAGGTCGAGGGTCTCCTGCCGCGAATAGGCATCGCGCTTCCCATATCCGACTGTATAATCAGCTGATTGCGTAGGATGGTTGGGAGAGGCTCCAGGGAAAAAGAGCGCCGCGGTGACCAGTCCTGCTTTTGAGGCTGTCACCCAGAGCGGCTCTGCATTGTCCATAACATCCTCGAACCCAGAACGGTACCAATAGAAATTATCGCTTGGCAAGTGGTAGCGATTGGAAACGATGCCTGTCCGATAAGGCAGTGAACCGGAAGAGAGGCTGTTTTGAG